>ERZ773239.340-NODE-340-length-53590-cov-7.405137_pt1 | contig 53590 bp, 49 predicted proteins | sample MGYA00580521_ERZ773239 | MGnify/ENA primary metagenome ERZ773239 (study PRJEB29015, sample SAMEA2737801) | human gut metagenome | biome: human gut; feature: human-associated habitat; material: faeces | place: China | collected 2012 ... | reverse complement strand
TATTGTATTAATTTTTATTTTTTAAAACAATATATTGTGTATAAAAGTTTTAGTGTGACAGCCCCTCCTACTCAATTAAAGTAAATTCATAGTTTATATCTATAGAAAAATATAAAAACATATATTAGATTTATGGTTTATAAAGAGTTATACTTAACTTAGTATTTTTATGAAAACAAAAGTTAAAACTTTATCAATATATATTTTATAGGAGAATGTAGGATGAATAAGTACCAAAACATATTTACACCATTAACAATAAAAAATATGACTATTAGAAATAGGATTGCTATGCCTCCAATGGGAACAAACTACGGTGGAGCTATGGGAGATTTCACTGAAGAACATGTTCAATATTATGAAAAGAGAGCTAAAGGTGGAACTGGATTAATAATTGTAGAAAATGCTTGCGTTGATTTCCCAATGGGTTCAAACGGAACAACTCAAATTAGATTAGATCATGATAGATATATGCCAAATCTATTTAGATTAACTGAAAGATTACATAGACATGGTGCTTGTGTTGCTATCCAAATAAATCACTCTGGAGCATCAGCTGTACCAGGAAGAATAGAAGGAAATACTCCAGTATCTTCTTCAAATGTACCTTCAAAGACAGGTGGAGCAATTCCAAGACCACTAACAGTTGAAGAAATATATGCAATTGCTGATAAATATGCAGATGCAGCAAGAAGAGCTCAAATGGCTGGATTTGATGCAGTTGAAATTCATGGAGGACATTCTTACTTATTATGTCAATTCTTATCACCTTTATATAACAAGAGAACTGATGAGTTTGGTGGAAGTTTAGAAAATAGAGTAAGATTCCCTAAATTAGTATTAGAAAAGGTTAGAGCAGCAGTAGGACCAATGTTCCCAATAAGCTTTAGATTTAGTGCTGATGAATTCATGGAAGGTGGAAACACATTAGAAGATACATTAGAAATGATGGAATATCTTATTGATGAAATTGATATATTAAATGTATCAGCTGCAGTTAACGATACACTTCAATATCAAATAGATGCTAACTACTTAAAAGATGGATGGCGTTCATACATGGCTAAAGCTTTCAAGGAAAAGTTCAATAAGCCAGTTATAACATCAGGAAATATCAGAAATCCAGAAGTTGCTGAGAAAATATTAGCAGAAGGACATGCTGATTTATTAGCAATGGGACGTGGACTTATAGCTGATCCAGAGTGGGTTAATAAAGTTAAGAGTGGAAGAGAAGATGAATTAAGAAAGTGTATATCTTGTAATATAGGTTGTGCAGGGCATAGAATCGGAATAAATAGACCAGTAAGATGTACAATAAATCCAGAAGTTATTCTAGGAGAAGAAGCTCATACTTCTATGAAAGTAAACAAGCCAGTTAACGTTGTTGTTATTGGTGGAGGAACTGCAGGATTAGAAGCTGCTTGTACTGCTGCTGAAGTTGGATGCACAACATTCTTATTTGAAGCTAAGCCTTATTTAGGGGGATTAGCTAGAGAAATAGCTAAATTACCAGCTAAGGATAGAATTAATGATTTCCCAAATTATTTAATTAACAGAGCTAAGAAATTAAGAAATCTTTATATATTTACAAATACTACTGCTACAATGGAAGCAATAGAAAACTTAAAACCAGATGTAGTTGTTAATGCTACAGGATCAACTCCTCTTTTACCTCCAATAACAGGATTAAATGATAGAGTTGATAAAGAAAATTCAAAAGTATTATCAATTTTTGGATTAATAAATAATATTCAAAAGTTCAACGAAATGGACTTAGAAGGAGAGAAAATAGGAGTTATCGGTGGAGGAGCTGTTGGACTAGATGTAGTTGAATACTTTGCTCACAAAGGTGCTCATGTTACTATAGTTGAAAGAATGCCAGCTGTAGGAAATGGAATGGATATAATAACTAAGCTTGATTTTATGACTATGCTTAAGAAGAAAGAAGTAGATGTAAGAGTTGAAACTTCATTATTAGAAATTAAAGATAATAGCTTTATAGTTAATAAAGATGGAGTAGATGAAGAAATTAACTTTGATTATGGATTTGTATGTTTAGGAATGAGAGCATATTCTCCATTAATGGCACAATTACAAGAAAACTTTGCTAGAACTAATGTTGAAGTTGTTAACATTGGTGATAGTGTTAGAGCTAGAAGAATAATAGAAGGTGTTGAAGAAGGTAGACATATTACTGATACACTTAAGAGAATAGGTGCTCTATAATAGTAAATTTTAAATATTACTGGAAATGTATTTTCCAGTAATATTTTTTTATAAATTTTTATAAATTTTAACTTCATATATTTATATCTAATTAAAACAATATGAATTGGTTAAAATAAAATTAGGTGGTGAATAAGATGGAAAGTAAAAAAAGGAGTTTTAATATAAAAAATTCTTTAATAGGACTATTTACAGGATTTATAAATGGATCTTTTGGTTCAGGTGGCGGAACACTTTTAGTACCAATTTTAAATGATATTATTAAATTAGAGGAGCACAAATCTCATGCTACAGCATTAGTTATAATTGTATTTTTAACTGCAGCAAGCTCATCTATTTACATCTTTAAAGGTACTTACGATTTTCAATTAACATGGAAGGTTGCAATAGGAAGTATAATAGGTGGAATTATTGGAGCTAAATTATTAAGTAAAGTTACAGGAAAGTTCTTAAGGATAATTTTTGGAATAATAATGATAATAGCTGCATTTAGGATGGTGTTTTAATGATATATACAATAATAGGTTTTTTTGCAGGAGTAATTGGTGGAATGGGAATGGGAGGGGGAACTATTCTTATACCGGCTTTAATTATGTTTGTAAATATTTACCCTAAAATTGCACAAAGTATTAACTTACTTTCATCCATACCAATGGCCATTTTTGCTCTTATAATTCATATTAAAAATAAAAATGTTGTACTTAAGTTAGTAATACCAATAGCTTTATTTGGAGTATTGGGATCTATTGCAGGTGCTTTTTTAGCAAATTATTTATCATCTGAAGTATTAAAAAAAGCCTTTGGTATTTTTTTATTTGTAGTTGGATGCTTTGAAATTAAAAAAGGATTTTCTCAAAGGAAAGTTAAAAAATGCCCTAAATAATATAAGTCTAAAAAGTTATTCTATTAAAAAGAATAACTATTTTTTTTGCTTTATTATTAACATATAACTCTCAGTTTTCTATAAGTGAAATATGAGATTATTAGTTTGGATTTTTAATCTAATTTTAATCTTTCTTATATTTTAGATTAATTTACTAAAAGTATTATATAACCATAGTAAATGAGAAAAATAAATTTAGAGAGGTTATATAAATGGAAAGAGATGAAATGATTAAAAAATTAATCAAAAAGGCTCATGTAACTTATGAAGAAGCACAAGAAGTATTAGAAAAGTGTAATTGGGATCTTTTAGATGCAATAATATATTTAGAGAGAAGTGGAAAAGTAGAAAACAATGATACTACTACTATTATTGAAGTAAAAGAAGAGTATCAAAAGAAAGATGATAACACTAAAAAAAATCACGAAAACTATGGTGGAATAGGAGAAATTATTGGAAGAATATTTAAAGGCTTAGGGAAGATTATAGCTAAGGGAAATAAAATTTATTTTGAAATTAAAAAGGATAATGAAAAACCAATAAGAATATCTTTAACAATCTCAATACTTTTAGTATTATTCTTTATGCCACCAACTGTAGTATTATTAATAATAGGTTTATTCTGTGGATATAAATATTCAGTTGCAGGGCCTAATATGAATTATGATGGAGTAAATGATATTTTTGAAAAGGTATCAGAATCAGCAGACACTATAAAAAAAGATTTTAAAAAAGGTTATGAAGGAAAGTAGAATATTATGATAAAAAGGCTTTGAATATAATTCAAGGCCTATTTCTTTTATGAAATCTTTAGAAATATTTGGTCAAATGGTATAATTTAATAAATAAGGATTTACTTAAATTAGTTATTATTAAATACAGGCTGGAGGAACAGTTGTGGATAGGCTTAATCTTGTAGAGAAATTAAGGACAAAGACAGGAATAACATATGAAGATGCAAAAATGGTATTAGAAATAAATAATTGGGATATACTTGATGCTATTTTAGATTTGGAGAGACAAGGAAAGATAAAGGGACCTTCTGTTAGTATATTTTATACTAATGAATATAATGAAAACTATGAAGAAGAAAATACACAATCTAACTTTGAAGAAGTTAAAAAAGATAGTAATTATAAATCTAATAGTACCTTTGAGGGGATTTTTGAGGTTATATGTAAGGCTATAGATATCTGTAACAATATTTTTATAGAAATAAAAGGCAAAAATAATTTATTTTTAAAATTTCCACTTACAGTAGTTATTGTTTTTTTAATATTTGGATTTTGGCTACTAATACCTGTGGCCGTTATTGGATTATTTTTAGATGTAGAATTTTTTGTAGAATCTAAAAAGATTAATACAGATAAAGTTAATGATATATTAAGTAAAATATCAAAAGAGGTGCAGAATATTAAATCTAAAGGGAAAGGTGGAGGAAAATAATGATTAAAATTTTAATAGTTGAAGACGAAGAGAAAATAGCGAGATTTATAGAATTAGAATTAGTTCATGAAGGGTATAAAGTAATAAAAGTTAATAATGGTAGAGATGGGCTTGAAATTGCTGAAAAGGGTGAAATAGACTTAGTGCTTTTAGACATTATGCTTCCAGAGCTTAATGGACTTGAAGTATTAAGAAGGCTTAGAAAAAGTTCTGATATACCAGTAATAATGTTAACAGCAAGGGATGCTGTTATAGATAAGGTATCAGGACTTGATGGTGGTGCAGATGATTATATAACAAAGCCCTTTGCAATTGAAGAGTTACTTGCAAGAGTAAGAAATGCTTTGAAAAAGAGAATAGTCACTGTAAAAAAGGATGAAGATGTATTAAGGCGTGGTTTACTATCTTTAGATAGATTAAAGCATAAGGTAATGTATGATAATAATGAAATTGAATTAACTAATAGAGAATTTATGCTTTTAAAAATATTAATAGAAAATAAAAATATAGTATTAACTAGAGATGTACTTATGGAAAAGGTATGTGGCTATGACTATGTTGGAGAAACAAATGTAATAGATGTTTATATAAGATACTTAAGAACAAAAATTGATGATAGATTTAATATTAAGATAATTACTACAGTTCGTGGTGTAGGATACGTAATAAAAGATGAATAAGAGAAGAAAAACCAAAAATGTTACATCTATTGCAATAAAACTTAATGCCATAAAAGTAAGAGATTTATTTTTTAAATTTCTTATAATTGATGCAATTTTAATGTCAATTTTAATAGGACTATGGTGTATTGAATCTGAAAAGAGCTTTTATGGAGAACTAGTAAATAATGCTGAAAGAGCAATTAATTTTTATCCCATAGAAACAGCTACATATACGGTAATATGGGATAATGGAAAAGTTATGGTTAAGGAAGCTAGCGAATTTCTATACAATGTAAGAATCATACTAATTATAATTGGAATAGTAGAAGGTATATTCTTATTAGAAGAAATAATATTTGGAACAGCAAGAGTAAGAAAAATATTAAAGCCTCTTAATGAAATAGCAGAAACAGCAGAGAGACTTAGTAACATGGTATTTGATGAAGAAAAATTTCATAGTATAGAAGATGCTATATCAAAAATTAGTCCAGTTGCTTCTGATGAAAGAATTCATATTGGAGATAGTGAGTTTAAAGGATTAGAAGATGCTATTAACAAATTGTTAGATAGAATGAGGGATTCTTATAGACAGCAAGCAAGATTTGTATCAGATGCTTCACATGAACTTAGAACTCCTATTTCAGTAATTCAGGGGTATGCCAATATGCTTGATAGATGGGGGAAAAATGATGAAAGTGTATTAGATGAATCTATTACAGCTATAAAGTGTGAATCAGAAAATATGAAAAATTTAGTTGAACAGTTGTTATTTTTAGCAAGGGGTATTAATGGAAAAACACAGCTTACTATCAAAGAGTTTTCTTTAAGCAATATGATTAAGGAAGTTGTAGAAGAATCTAAAATGATAGATGATAAACATGTATATAGTTATATTAATTTAGAAGAGGTTAATGTTTATGGAGATATGGGATTTCTTAAACAAACTGCTAGGATATTAGTTGAAAATGCAGCTAAATATACAGAGACAGGAGAAAATATAGAACTTAAAGTAGGAAGAAATAGCAAAGGAGAACCTTATTTTTCTGTACAGGATAATGGAATAGGAATGGATACGGAAGATATACCACATATATTTGAACGTTTCTTTAGAGCTGATACAGCAAGAGTTAGAAAGAATGGAGGGACAGGTCTTGGATTATCTATAGCTAAATGGATCATTGATAATCATAATGGATATTTTAGTGTTTTAAGTAGAAAAGGAATAGGTACAAGAATAACGGTATATTTACCAGAAAAACAAATATAAAAATAAAACTAAAGAGAGAGTATATAAAGATGGGGAACATATATGTATCACAGCTTTTTTCAGAAGATAAAGTTAGTGAATTAGTAAAGGACTATAATATTGGAATCGAAATAATTGAGTTTGGAATAGGATATACTTTAGATAAGGATGATAATGGAGTAGTGGAATTTTGTGAAAGAATGGGGGATTTAATAAAAAGAAGACCTTTATCTGTACATGGACCATTTTTAGATTTAAATCCAGCAAGTTTTGATAGTATGATTAAGAATGTTACATTAACTCGTTATAATCAAGCATACAATATAGCTAAAAAATTAGGAGCAGATAGGATAGTATTCCATTCTTGTTATTACGAAGATATATATTTTAAAGAAACATATATAAATAATTCATTAGAATTCTGGAATGAGTTTTTAAGTGACAAAGATGAGAGCGTAAAGATACATATTGAAAATATGTATGATAAGGATATATCAGTTTTAAAAGAACTTGTTGATAAAGTCAATAATAGTATTTTTTCTATATGTTTAGATATAGGTCATGCTAATTGTTATTCTAATCAATCGTTAGAAGAGATAATTGAGTTATTAGGAAATAGAATAGGACATTTACATTTAAGTAATAATAATGGTAAAAAGGATAGTCATTGTGGGCTTAATAATGGGAATATTAATGTAATAAATACTTTGAATTTAATAGATAAATATTGTAATGATCCTTCAATGACAATTGAAGTGACTGATTTTAATGAAGCTATTGAATCAATTGAATTTATAATGGAGAGAAATAAAAAGTGAAAAGAGTTCCTTCTTAGATAGTATATTTAAGAAGGAACTTTATTATAGGATTAAATTTTAAGTTTTCTAAAGGCCAAGGGAGTTTTGCCGTGTGTCTTTTTAAACATTTTAACAAAATTGCCGCTATAATTATATCCAAGTTGTTTAGCTATCTCATCAATACTTAAGTCAGTTGTAGATAATAAATTTTCGGCTAGTGTCATTCTAATAGAATTAGTATATTGACTAATTGACATATGATATTTTGCTGAAAATCCAGCCTTTAATTTTTGCTCATTTAAAAATACCATTTTACTTAAAGCTTTAATAGTTGGTGGATTACAGGCTTCTTCCGTTAATATATCATGGGCTTTTTGTATTGCATGTGCATCTGATGCAGTTAATGTAATATATCTATCTTTTCCTATTTTTATCTCTCCATAATTTAATTGATTAGTAAAAACATTTTCTGGAGAAGAGTATATTTCGTTATAAAGTAAGGCAATACACTCTAATATCTTGCTTTCTAAATATATAGGAGTTATTTTATCAACTTCGGACATACTTCTTAATCCTTGAATAATAGAAGATATTTCAAGTGGCAAATATCTATAAGTATAGTTACTAATAAAATTATCAAAATCTATAGTTTTGGGAAAATTAGGTCCTATTATTTCATCAAAATATTTTTTATAAATTGTTATTTCAGCGCCATGAAAGTGCTGTCCTTTTTTCCACCTTTGCGTTCCTTTTATTCCTTTTTCAGCTACAAAAAAAGAAGAGGGGCTAAAGGAAGAAACAGGACTATCTTCAATTTCAAATTGTGTTTCTCCTGTATAGACAGTACCAAATCTCATTAGATGTTCATTATGCTCAAAAGATATAGAGAAATCTATAGGAATAGTATAATCACCAATTCCAAAGTCATAATATCCTTCTCTACTATATTTAATAAAATATCCAAGTTCAGGTCTGTCTTCATTTTTATAAATTGTATAATTTTCTGTTTTAAAAGGAGTAAAAGTCATATTATTTAAAACTTCATTTTGAAATTCCTTTGTTGTTTTAGCAATCATAATTTACCTCAATATTTATTAAATTAGATTAATAAATAATATAACATAAAAATAATTAATGCACATGTAAAATTTAAACTTTACATGTATTTTTTTAAATAAGATAATTATTTATAAAAGTGATGGAAATACTAATTTAAATGAGAGTGCAAAGTTAAAATAAATTATAAAATTGAGTGATAAAATTATCAAATTAGGTGCAATAGTTGAAATGAGAATGACTATCATATACAATCGATTTTACAGTAGACGAGAAAAAACAGAAGTTAATTATAAAATATATGGAGGTACGTGATGAAAAAGAGAATATTAAAAACATTAGTAGCTACTTGTATGACAGCTATGATGTTTGCAGGGTGTACTAGTAATGGTGCAGCAAATGAAGAGGTAAAAATGGGGGATACTGTAAAAGTTACAGATGTAAGAGGAGAAGTAGAAATACCGGCAAATCCTAAAAGAATAGTAGACTTAAGTGGTAATAGTGATATTTTATCAATTTTAGGATATAAAGTTGTAGGAACTGCAAATAGTGATGCTTATGATTACACTAAATTCCCTTCATACTTAGAAGATACATTAAGTGGAGCAAAAATATTAGGATATAGCATGCAAGATACAATGGATATAGAAGCAGTTATGAACTTAAATCCAGACTTAATAGTTATATCAACAGTTCAAGAAAAAATGTATGATGCATTAAGTGAAATTGCTCCAACAGTTATGATTCAATTAGAAGCTTTAAATTGGAAAGATGACGTTAGAGCTTTAGGAAAAGTATTTGATAAAGAAGATGTTGCTAATGAATGGATAGCTAATTATGAATCTAAGGCAAAAGAAGCTGGAGATAAAATTAAAGCTAAATATGGTGACGATACAACGTATCTTTCATTCTTAGCTAGTGGTGGACAATTCTTTGTTTTTGATGGTGCAGGATTTGGTGATGTATTATATAAGGATATGGGATTAGCTAAACCAGTAGGAATGCCAGAACAAACTGATATTAGTTTACCAGTTGTAACTTATGAAGGATTAGCAGCAATACAAGCCGATTATATATTTGCAATAGCAACAGAGGAAGATTTAGCTCAATTAGAAGCAAACAGCATTTGGAACAACTTACCTGCAGTTAAAAATGGTAATGTAGTAATACTAGAATCATCACCATACTTTAACCAAGGATATAGCCCAATTGGAAGAGAAAAATTAGTAGATGAAATAGGTGACATGTTAAATGAAACAAAGTAATAAACGTACAATAATATTTGTTATTAGTAGTTTGTTACTCTTAGTAGGAGGATTGGCTTTAGCAATTAGGCTAGGGTCAGTCCATATTACTTTTTCAGACATTTGGAATAGTATTTTTAATTATAATGAAACTTTAGAACTTATGTTAGTTAGAGATGTACGTATTCCAAGGGCACTTTGTGTATTATTTACTGGAGGAGTTTTAGGAGTAACAGGTGCAATGATTCAAGGTGTTACTAGAAATCCAATAGCTGAACCATCTATATTAGGAATAAGCCAAGGAGCAACTTTAGTAATATCAATTTTTTATGCAACAGGAATAGGAATAACAACTCAAAATGTAATGATAGCTTCCTTTATAGGAGCATTATTAACAGGAGTTATAGTTTTAGGATTTATATCAAAAAAGGCAAATAATAATTCAATTGCAAAGATTCTTTTAGCAGGAACAGCAATGAGTACATTTTTCATTTCTTTAACTACAGTAATAGGTCTTTTATCAAATCAATCTCAAATGATAGGATTTTGGGTATCAGGTGGATTTAGAAATGCAAGTTGGGCAGATTTTAAATTAATTTTTGTAGTAGGAGTTATAGGACTTATTATAGCAATATTCTTATCACCAAAAATAAATATATTAAACTTAGGTGATGATGTTGCAATTGGGCTTGGAGAAAATCCAGAAAAAATAAGATTTATTACTCTTATGGTTATGATACCAATGTGTGCAGCAGCAGTTACAGTTGGGAAAAATATAGCTTTTGTTGGTCTTATAATTCCTCAAATAGTTAGAAAGTTATTAGGTGAGGATTATAGAAGAAATATTCCATGCTCATTTTTACTTGGAGCAGTTCTTTTAACATTTGCAGATGTTGCAGCAAGAATGATATTTAATCCTTATGAAACACCAATTGGAGTGTTTACAGCATTAATAGGAATACCATTCTTTATATCAGTGGCTAGAAAGGAGAGGGGATAATGAATAAGGGAAAATTTAAATTAGCTATATCAGTTTTACTTATTTTATTAATAGTCTCTTTTATGGTTACATTATGTTGGGGGACATATAAAGTTTCACCTATGGAAGTTATTAATACTCTTTTAGGAAATGGAACAAAACTTCAAAATACAGCAATATTAACTATTAGGGTTCCAAGGCTTTTAGTTGGTATGTTTGTGGCAATTGCATTATCAACAGCAGGAGCAATTCTTCAAACTATAACAAAAAATGATTTAGCAGATACAGGGATAATAGGTATAAATGCTGGAGCTGCAGTTGCAGCAGTATTATTTATTACATATTCAACTGGAGCATATTATAGTGAACTTGGACAATTATCTATATTTGTATTGCCTGTAATAGCTATAATAGGAGCTGCAGTTACGGCATTCGTAATATATATGATGTCTAGTAGAAAAGGGATAAAGCCTAAAAGACTTTTACTAATTGGAATTGGATTAAATGCAGGACTTAATGCTTTTATAACATTTTTTACTTTTAGAGGTGGCGTTGGAGATTACAATAGGATTTTAGTTTGGACATCAGGAAGTCTTTGGGGATCTGGATGGAGTTATGCAAAGGTAATAATTCCAATAGTAACTTTAATGTTTATCATAGTTTTATTAAACCATAAAAAGTTAGATGTATTAAATCTTTCTGATGAACTTGCAATATCACTAGGTTTAAATTTAGAAAAGGAAAGAAAAAAGTTTTTAACTTTTGCCGTTATTTTAGCTGGAACAGCAACCGCTTTTGCAGGTAATATAGGATTCTTAGGTCTTATATCTCCTCATATTGCAAGGAAGTTAGTTGGACCTTATCATAAAAAAGTTATAATAGTATCTGCAATGATAAGTGTTATTATAGTAATTCTTGCAGATTCAATTTCAAGAAATTTATTTTCTCCAATTGAAATTCCAGTAGGAATAACAGTATCTATATTTGGAGTACCATATTTTATTTATTTAATGATGAAGGAGAAATAATCATGGAAGCTATTAGTGTAAAGAATTTAAGGGTAGGATATGAAAATAATACTATAATTGAAGATATGAGTTTATCTATACCTAAGGGAAAAATAAGTATAATAATTGGTGCAAATGGATGTGGTAAATCAACACTACTTAAAACTATAGCTAGAATTAATAAACCTACAAATGGTGATATTTTTATTAATAATAAAAATATCAAAAAGGTAAAAGAAAAAAATATAGCAAAAGAAGTTGCATTTTTGCCACAAGGACCAGTTTGTCCAGATGGACTTACAGTAAGAGAACTTGTTGCTTTTGGTAGATTTCCTCATCAAAAAATGATAGGTGGTCTTACTAGTTACGATAAGGAAATTATTGATTGGGCAATAGAAGAAACAGGACTTAGTGAATTTGCAGATAGAGGTGTTGAAAACTTATCTGGAGGGCAAAGACAAAGAGCTTGGATTGCTATGACTTTAGCTCAAGAAACTGAAATAATAATGCTAGATGAACCTACAACTTATTTAGATATGTCTTATCAATTAGAAGTATTAGAGGTTCTTCAAAAATTAAATAAAGAAAAGAATATAACAGTTGTTATAGTACTTCATGAACTTAATAATGCTTGTAGATTTGCAGATAATATAATTGGACTAAAAAAAGGTAAAATTATATGTCAAGGAAGACCATTAGATGTAATTAATAAAGAAAACTTAAAAGAGATATATGGAATAGATGCAAATCTTACAATAAGTGAAGATGGGCAATATCCAATTTGTATGGAATATGATTTATTCAGGGGGAAAAATGAAAAATAAAAACTTCATAATAATAGTTATAGGTCAAATTATTTCCTTGTTTGGTAATGCAATTCAAAGGTTTAGTATGTCATTATATTTATTAGAATTTACAGGTAGTACAGCAGCCTTTGCAAGAATATTAGCAATATCAACTATACCTTATATATTATTTGCACCTATTGCAGGAAGGCTTTCAGATAATATAAATAGAAAGAAGATAATGGTTTATTTGGACTTAGTTTGTTCTATATTAATTGGAGGTTATGCAATTATCTTATTAAGAGGGCATGATCATGAATTAATAGTTGCAGGAGTGATGTTTATATTATCAATATGTGCTACATTATATGCACCAGCAGTTACATCATCTATTCCTCAAATAGTAGAGGAGGAAAAATTAACTTCTGCAAATGGAATAATAAATCAAGTTGGATCAATAGTAAATTTTGCTGGACCAATATTAGCAGGATTACTTTATGGATTATTAGGAATTAAGGTAATAGTAATTATAAATGCAGTTAGCTTTTTAATATCAGCTATTATGGAAATGTTCTTAGATATTCCAGATGTAAAAGATAATAAATCAATATTAAATGATGAAATATCAGTTGATGTCAATGATGAAAAAATATTATCCTTAAGTTTTATAAAAAAATCTTTTATAGATATGAAAGAAAGTTTTATTTATTTAAAAGAAGAAAAAAAGGTTGTGCTTGGAATTATAGCTTCTTATGCATTATGTAATATTTTTTTAGTACCTATATTATCAATAGTTGCACCATATTTCATAAATATATTTTTAGGATTATCTTCTGAAGTTTATGGAATTGTTGAAGGAATATGTGTTTTAGGAATGATATTAGGTGGTTTTTGGATTAGTGTAAAACCTAATATGTTTTCTATAAAAAAAGTGCATTATACATATTTTCCTATGATTATAGGTGTTATTATAATGTCTATATTAGGATTTATAAAATTAAACACTTATGCTTTAGCAGGTATATTTGCAATTAGTGGATTAGCAATAATGTTATCATTAGCTTTATCTAATGTATTAACATTAACATTTATACAAAAACAAGTTCCTAGTGATATGTTAGGGCGTGTATCTGCTTTTTCAACAGCAATAGCAACTATAAGTGTTGCACCAGGACAATTGCTATTTGGACAGGTTATTGATATGGGAATGCCAATAGGAGTAATTCTTTTAATAGCTGCAATGCTTAATATAGGTCTTATATTATTTATAAAATGGAATGTAAGACAAGTAAAATAATTTAATATTAATAAAAAATCCCCATTATTTAACCAATATAATTAAGATAAAAAAATTATTTTAAAATATATTGTGTTATATTTAGGGGATTTTTTTATTAAGTTTTATGGCTTATATGTAAGGTTATATAGCATTAAAATTTTTAGTTAAATTATTTTATATGAATATAACACATTTTAATTTGGCCAATAATTTTATCATTAGCATAAATATTACCCCAAGTGCTTCCATTAGGGCAATCATTAGGAAGTGAAAAGGAAAGGTGAAGTTCATTTGTATAAGGCTTCACTAAGGTGTATAATTCCTTATAATTTATGTGAGGTATTACTTTACAAATAGAAATTTTATTTTCACCAAAATCCTTAATTTCAATTTTATACACTTTAATAGCTCCTTAATTTATTATTATATTATATATTTATTAAAGCTATTAAGTTTTAGAATAATAAAAATTTAAAATATTGATTAAAGCTAAATAAAAAAGGAAGTTGTATTTTGGTACAATTTCCTTTAATTTATTAAGCTACATTTTTAGAAGCTTTTAACTCATATTTTTTTACTATGTTATATCTAATATTAACTATAAGTGCTAATACAACACCTAAAGTTGTTATTCCCATATCGAATAATATTACATGGCTTAAGCTTATATCTGCTAATATACCAGTGATACTTGGTACTATAGTAGAAGCTAAGCTTGAAGAAGTAAATACTATACCAGTAATTTTACCCTTGCTTGTTGGGAATAATTCTGACATTGAAGTTAATGCTAATTGTAATACACCACCAGCAGCAGAGAAACCTATTACAAATGCTGCAATTATACAAGTTGTTGTACTTGGGAAGAACCAAAGAATAGTTAACATTATTAATGAAATTAATGGGTAAACAAATGTAAATCTAACTTGTTTAATCCACTTAGCAACTAATATTGAAGTAACAAATACAGATACTATTGATCCAGTACTATAAATACTTATTAATTTAAGTGAAACAGTTTGTTCAACACCAGCAACTTCTCTTGCAAATGATGGTAACCAGTTTGCAATTACTTGGAATGTAGCAGTAGCAGTAAATCCAATTAAGATTAAGCAAATACCTTCAATCCAGAAGTTTGCTTTAACTTTAGCTTCAACTTTTTCTTCAACAACATTTTCTTTCTTTGGCTCAGCTTTGAAATCAGGGAATGGAAGTTTTAGTATGAATAATCCATTAATTACAAATACTGAAATACAGAATATAAATGACCATCCGTAGTAAAGGTTATTAGCAATTAAGAAGCTTATTATCCATGGTAATATGAATTGTCCAGCAGAAATAAATGCTTTAATTGCAACGTTAGCACTTCCTGAAGCTTTAGGGAAACATTCAGTTAATGCAGGATAAGTACCAGAATCCATAAATGAATTAGCCATACCAGCTAATAAAGCAAAGAAAAATGCCATAGTAACATTAGTACTAATTAATATACCACCCATAAATAACACATAAGTTCCCATACCTAATAGTATGAAAGGTTTTCTACCGTATTTATCTGATAATACTCCAGATACAAATAAAACTATTAATCTACCTAATCCAAGTGCTGAAATAACATATGATACTCCTGCTTTGTTAGTATTTAATTGTTCCATTAAAAAATCAATATTTTGAGCTAATATGATAGCTCCCATACCATGTATAAAATAATTTATATACATAGATAATGCCGTTGGCATATACTTATTTTTAGTAAGCGTATTTTGCATTTTAATACTCCTTCTTGATAAAAATTTAACATTTTTATGTATGAATAATCTATTTAATTTACAAGATAAATTGTAATATATAAGTTTTAATTATTCTAATACATATTTTTTTGTTTATTTATAGAAAAAAACTATAGATATGGTATAATATTTAAGTGTTTAATAGAAAAAATAAAAAAATATTAGTTTGTATTTTATCAAACAAAATATATAAATAAAAAGGAGCAACTATGAATTTAAATCATTTAAGTTATTTTAGAGTATTAGCAAAATTAGAGCATTATACCCAAGCTGCAGAAGAATTATCAATAACACAACCAAGTTTAAGTCATGCAATGTCAACATTAGAGAAAGATTTAGGAACTTATTTATTTGAAAAGCAAGGAAGAAATATTAAATTAACTAAATACGGAAAGATATATTTTGAATATGTAGATAGAGCATTAAGTGAGTTAGAAAAGGGAGAAAAAAAGATTAGAGAATTAACTAATGTGTCTACAGGAACTATAGAGTTAGGATATATTTATACATTAGGTCCAAGGTTTATACCACATCTTATTAAGGATTTTACAGAGATTGATAAAAATAAAGATATAAAATTTTTATTTGGGCAGGGCACTACAAAGGTCCTTATTGAGGGATTAAAACAAGAAAGGTTTGATATGGTATTCTGTTCAATGGTAGAAGATGAGCCAGATATAGACTTTATTCCAGTTGCTAATGAGGAGTTAGTACTTATTGTATCAAATGAACATCCTTTAGCAAAAAATGAATCTGTAGATTTAACAGAAGTTGCTAGTTATCCATTTATAGGTTTTAGTGAAAAAAGTGGAATTAGATCGATTATACAGGATTTATTTAAGGAGGTAAATATTGTTCCAAATACTATATGTGAGGTAGAAGAAGATAATGCTGTTGCAGGATTAGTTGAAATAAATTATGGAATTGCAGTTGTTCCAAGAATATCATCTTTAAAATATTATAATGTTAAAGTATTACCAATAATAAATCCTGAGCATGAAAGATTTATTTATTTGGCAACTTTAAAAAATAGATATCTTACTCCATCTGTAAATCTATTTAAAAAATATAGTTTAGAGTATAGTAAAAAGCTTTTAAATAAGTAATTTAATAAGTGTTATAATGTTTCGGTAGAAAATATTAATAACGTTAGTATAATACATATAGAGGCGATATTTTGGAATACATAAATGATATAAATATTCAGGAAGCAGTAATACATATTCTTGATAGTAACTAAACAGAGCCAATTTTAAATGAATACACATTAGAGTTAAGTGAAGATATTTATAAGTTTTTACATAAGCATATTGAAAAATGTCTAAAGGATGAGGAATTAAAAACAGCAATTTTTAATTCAGAAAGAAATATTGTAAAGGAGATAGTACAAGATTATTTAAATGGAGTAGATAGTGACTTTCTAGGATTATCTAAGGAGCTATCAAGACAACTTTTTTCTATTATGAAAGGAAATGTTAATATTCCAGCTTGTGACTTAATAGTAGTATCTCTAATTACAGATGTTGGGCTAATGATAGGAATACTTAAAATGGATTATGTTAAAAACTTTACTCACGCTGTAGAATATCTTGATAATAAAATAGGTATAGGAATAGTTCCACAAGCAGCAGGTTTACCGGGTAGCAGCCAAAGAATTCAAAAAGCAGCATTTATAAAACCAAAAAGCAGCATTTATAAAACCTATTAGGGAGGGGCAATCATTTGATTTATATGTAATTGATAAACAGAAGAAATCCAATGAAGATGATGAATATGGAGCTAATTATTTTATGAATAGCTTTTTAGGTTGTAGCATTGTTGCTAATAAAAGGGATATGACAAAGACTTTCTTAAAGGCTGCAGAAACTTGGACTAGAAGTAACATTACAGAAAATGCAGATGAAGCAGAAAAAATAAGAAGTACTGTTAAGAGTAAGCTAAGGGAAGAGGATTCTATTAATATTCAAGAGATTTCTAATGAATTATTCAAGGAAGATCTAACCAAAAAACAGGACTTTGAAATTTTTATGAAAGGGAATGGATTAGAAGAAGAGGTTGCTGTTGATAAGGCTTGGGTTGAAAAGAAGCTTAAGAGAATTAGACTTAAAATAGATAAGGATATTGATCTATACATAAATGAAGATGCTTACCATGATAATAGTAAATTTTAAATTCAACGTAATGGTGATGGAAGCATTAATATGATTATAAAACATGTAATTAACTATATTGAAAAATAAGATAGTAAATTGAATTAGTTATTAGAGATAGTAAAAAAATAAAATAAATAAATTTAAATACCAATAGATATAATTTATAAAGTATAATGAGTAGCAGGATAATCCGTATCAAAATATTATTGATACGGATTATTCTTTTTATAGAAGTAGTATACAAAAGTTATTATTATATGGTAATACTATTTTATTTAAGAGTAGAGTGCATAAAAACTAGCAGTTTTTATGGCTAAACGATAAAATTAGTAGAATCTCTATAGATAATAGATGTTTTAACATGGGTTATGGAAAATGAAGAGTCAACATTTTTAATTCTATTAAGAAGTATTTTTGCTGCAGATTCACCCATTTCGGAACTTGCTATTGATACTGTTGTAAGTTTAGGGTCTATTATTTTTGACTCCATACAATCATCAAACCCACAAACAATAATATCTTTAGGTATGGAATAATTTAGCTCTCTTAGTGCATTTATTAATGTAATCGCTATAAAATCATTTGCGCAAACGAATGCTTGAGGAAACGATGGTAATTTTTTTAGTTTTTCTATTAGCCATGAGGAATTTCCATAAGGACTCTTATCGTTTTCTAAAATTGAATTATCCAATATAAAAGGTATTCCATGATCTAATAACGCAGTTGTGTATCCTTGCCAACGTTCATAAAAGCTTTGACAGTGAGTATTATCTCCTATAAAGCCGATATTTGTAATATTATTATTTAGTAAGTATTTTGTAAGATTATATACACTTGAGAAATTCTCCATCAAAATTATATCAGCAGCTAAGTTAGTATTATCTTTGATTGGAGAGCAATCCACAAAAAGTGTAGGTAAGTTTAAAGAACAAATAAGGTTACTATAATCCTTATCAAGCATCTCTATGCAAAGTATCCCATCCACTAAGTCTGGATTGAAACTATTAGGTAATGTTAAGTTTTGAAGGTCAGAATCTCTTATTAAATATATAGAAAGTTTAATTCCGTAAGTACTAATTTTTTTTTCAAATCCAGATAAAAAATTACTTCCAAAGTGAGAGCCGGTTGGCATGTTGCTTGTGAACAAGGCTATTTCTTTATTCTTTAAATATTCCTTAGATGAAGAATTTGCTTGTATATATGAAAATTGTTTATAGCCCATTTCTATAGCTGTTTGTAAAACTTTATTTTTAGTTTCTTCTGAAATAACCCCTGTATTATTAAGAGCTTTAGAAACTGTATTTCTAGATATATTTAATTTATCTGCAATATCCTGAAGTCTTATTTTCTTGTTTTCCATTTTTAATAAACTCCTTTAATGTAAATTAATTATTGCTAAATATGATGCTTATATAAGGATTATAACATAAATAAAGGAAAAGTGGAATAATAATCCTATAATTTATGTTACAAATGTAAAATAAATTACAAGTAGAAAGCAACAAATTATACGTTAAAATGTAACAAGAAAATATTGACAACATAAAAAATAGGTGGTAATATTTAGATATAAACAGAGAAAATGTTTACAAATGTGCAAATGTAAAAATGAATTTTTAATTTGCAATATATTTTAGGAAGAGGTGAATTTGTGTTGAGTGAAATCGAAAATAGCATTAAAGTTACAAATGAAAAAATTAAAAGTGTAAAAAAATTTAAGAAAACAGAAGAGGGATTTAAAAAGAAATTAAGGTATATGAAAAAAAATTATCAATTGTATTTATTTTTTATGTTACCACCCTTATTGTTATTGATTATATTTAAATATATCCCAATTGGGGGTATATTAATGGCATTTGAGGATTATAGTCCTATTCAAGGCCTTTTAGGTAGTGAATGGGTTGGATTTAAACATTTTTCTAGATTCATATCATCACCAGATTTTATGAATTTATTAATGAATACCCTTAAATTAAGTGTATTTGGGTTATTATGGGGTTTCCCTATACCTATTATACTAGCAATATTGATATCAAGAGTTAAAAGTGAAAGGTTAAGAAAAAATATACAGCTTATAATCTATGCACCAAACTTTATTTCAGTGATAGTTATATCAGGTATGATAATTATATTTTTATCACCAGTAGGACCAATTAATCAATTATTTGGAACAACAATTAATTTTATGGCAAAACCTGAGGCCTTTAGGACTATTTATATTGCAAGTGGAATATGGCAAGGAGCAGGATGGGCTTCAATAATATATACTGCTGCATTGTCAAATGCAAGTAAGGAGCTTACAGAAGCAGCAATTATAGACGGAGCTAATGTTTTTCAACAAATATGGAATGTTGATATACCTGCAATAAAACCTATAATGGTAATTCAATTTATATTATCTGCAGGAAATATTATGAGTATAGGTTTTGAAAAAGCATTAGCACTTCAAAATAATTTAAATTTACCAGCATCAGAAATATTACCTACATATGTGTATAAAATGGGGCTACAAATGGGAGATTATAGTTTTTCAACAGCAGTAGGATTATTTAATGCTGTAATTAATGTAATATTACTAATTATAGTTAATACAACTGCAAATAAATTAAGTAAGGATGATGAAGAAGTACAAGGATTATAGGAGGTTAATAAGATGAAAAGGAAAAGAAAGTCAAGTTTATCTACATCAGATAAACTAATAATGGGTAGTGGTTATGTTTTATTAGCGATGTTTGTACTTGTAATTATTATACCATTAATATATGTAGTAGTAGCATCATTTATGGATCCTACAGTTCTTAATAAGGAAGGAATTAGTTTTAATTTTAGCAAATGGTCATTAGAAGGATATAAGAGAGTTTTTAATGATAATATGATTTTAAGAGGGTTTATAAATTCTATATTTTATTCTATATCATTTGCTGTTATATCTGTTGCAGCTACGCTTTTGGCTGCATATCCGCTTTCAAAGCAGGAGTTTGTAGGAAGAAAATTTATTAATACGCTTTACGTTATAACAATGTTTATTGGTGGAGGTTTAATGCCTACGTATCTTTTAATGGACAAGCTATATTTAATAAATACGCCTTGGGCAATAATATTACCAGGTGCAATAAATGTATGGAATATAATGTTGGCTAAAACTTATTTTAGAAGTTTACCAAAGGAGTTAAGAGAAGCATCATCAATAGATGGTGCTAGTGAAATAATTCATTTCTTTAAAATCGTTTTACCAGTATGTAAACCAATAATAGCTGTATTAATGTTGTACCAATTTGTAGGTCAATGGAATAGTTATTTTGATGCAATGATTTATCTAGATGATGCATCATTACAACCATTACAGTTAGTGATTAGGTCAATACTTATTCAAAACACACCAGCAACAGGTATGATTGCTGATATACAAAGTACAGCAGAAATGGCTAAAATAGCTGAATTGTTAAAGTATTCAACAATAGTTATTTCTAGTTTACCATTATTAATAATGTATCCATTTTTCCAAAAATATTTTGATAAAGGAATCATGATAGGTTCAGTAAAAGGATAAGAGAGAGGGGATGTTTTTATGAAAAAACCATTAATTAAGGGAATTTTAAGTTTAACTATGGCAACAATGATGTCTATAACAATGATATCTTGTGGAGCTAAAACTAAAGATATTGAAAGTATGACTATTAAGGATGTTTCATTTCCATTAGAAGAAACAGTAACATTAAAAATGTTAACTCATGCACCTGCAATATCAGAACAAGATCCAAGTAAGAGAGCTATATTTCAGAGATTAGAAGAAGAAACAAACGTTAAAATTGATTGGACATGTTATGTTGATGATCAGTTTGGTGATAAAAAGAATTTAGCATTATCTAAAAAAGAAACACTACCAGATTTAGTATTCGATGCAGATATGAGTACTTATGATTTACTTCGTTATGCAAAACAAGGTGTTATTATTCCTGTAGAGGATTTAATAGATAAATATATGCCAAATCTTTCTGAAATATTAGAGAAAAAACCAGATTATAGAAAGATGATTACTGCACCAGATGGACATATATATTCTTTCCCATGGATAGAAGAGTTAGGTACAGGAAAGGAAGCTATTCAAGCTGTATCTGATATTCCTTATATAAATAAAAAATGGTTAGAACAATTGGGGTTAGAGATTCCAAATACTATAGAAGAATTAGAAAGTGTATTAAAGGCATTTAAGGAAAATATACCAGATTCTATTCCTATGTCATTTATTTTAAATAATGGTAGTGAAGATCCATGTGCATTATTAGGTGCTTTTGGATATGGAGATAATGGAGATCACTATATAGTAACTAACGATAAAGAAGTTATATACTCAACGGTTCAAGAAGGTTATAAAGAAGGGGTTGAGTGGTTACACAGTTTACAAGAAGCTGGTCTTATAGATGCTGAGGCATTTACGCAAGATTGGTCAACGTATGTAAATAAAGGAAAAAATGATAAATATGGCTTATTCTTCTCTTGGGATAGTGCGAATATAGTATCTAACTTTGAAGATTACGTTCCACTTCCAGCATTATCTAGACAAGGTGGAGAAAAGAATGTTACTAGATGGAATTCATATGGAGTTCAGATTGGGAGAAGTGTTATAACAACTGCAAATAAAAATTTAGAGTTAACAGCAAAATGGGTAGATAAATTATATGAACCACTTCAATCAATTCAAGATAATTGGGGAACTTATGGAGAGGAGAATAAACAAAATATATTTGAGTTAAAAGAAGAGGGTACATTGGCTCATTTAGATTTAGAAGGAAACTCACCTTGGGAAACAAGAGCTAATCAATATGTAGGTGGACCACTTGCGATTCTTGATGAGTATTATGGCGTTTATACAACTTGTCCAGAAGATGCACAAATTAGATTAGATGTTTTACATTCAAATTATGTGGATTACATGGAAGCTGATTATACTTATCCATTAGTATTTATGTCTATTGAAGATACAGAATTATTAACTCAATATGAAACTGCTATAAGAGGATATACAGATCGTAAAAGAGCTGAATGGATACTTAATGGTGGAATTGAAGAAGAATGGAATGCATATTTAGAAGAAATGGAAAAGTTGGGATTATCTAAAGCTTTAGAAATTAAACAAAAATATTTTGATGAATATTATAAATAATTAGGAAAATGGAGTATATATTGAAATCTAAATATGAAATTAATATATCCTCTATAATGTTACAACAGTATGGGAGAAATGTTTATGAAAAATAAATCAATCTTGGAAAGAGCAAGAGAATATGAAGATAATAATATAAAAAATATACTTAAAGAAGAAAAGCAAGAATTTCACTTATGTGCACCTATAGGGTGGATAAATGATCCAAATGGGTTTTCAAGCTTCAAAGGAGAGTATCATTTACTTTATCAATATCACCCATATGGAACATATTGGGGACCGATGCATTGGGGACATAGTAAGTCTAAAGATTTTATTAAGTGGGAACAGTTACCTGTTGCTATTGCTCCAGATGAAAAATACGATGAGTCAGGATGCTTTTCAGGGAGTGCAGTAGAAGACAATGGGAAGCATATACTTATGTATACGGGAGTATCAGAAAAGGAAGATAATAGTGGAAATAAAATTGTTAGACAAACTCAATGTATAGCAATTGGAGATGGAATAAATTACGAAAAGTTAGATTGTAATCCAGTAATAACTCATGAACAATTACCAGAAGGAAGCAGTAAAGAAGATTTTAGGGATCCAAAAATTTGGAAAGAAGGTGAATGGTTTTACTCAGTTATTGCAAGTAGAGCTGCTGATAATGGTGGTCAAATCCTTATGTATAAGTCAAGGGATTTAAAAGTATGGGAATTTGTTACTGTACTTGATAAGAGCGAAAATAAGATAGGAACTATGTGGGAATGCCCAGACTTTTTTAAGCTTGATGAAGAACATGTTCTTATAATTTCACCAATGGAAGTTAGAGCGAATGAAAAAGGATATCATAATGGTCATAATTCTATTTTCTTAAAAGGTAATTATGATAAGAAAAATTGTAGCTTTGAAAGAACTTCAGAAGAACTTATAGATGGCGGATTAGATTTTTATGCGCCACAAACATTAGAGTCTAAAGATGGAAGACGTATAATGATAGGGTGGATGCAGAATTGGGAGAATAAAATTATACCAGAAGAGTTTAAATGGTGTGGGATGATGACTATACCAAGAGAACTTAATATAAAAGATGGAGTAGTTGTTCAAAAGCCTGTTAGAGAATTAGAAAATTATCGTAAGAATATGGTTAAATATAAGGATATAAAAGTTGAAAACGAAATGTCATTAGCTGGTATTGAGGGTAGAACATTAGATTTGATAGTGGAACTTGATGCTAAGGATAGTAAAGAGTTTATAATTACCTTAGCAAAAGATGCAAAAAATAAAACTTTATTAATCTATAATCCTGTTAATAATATTCTTACTTTTGATAGAAGTTATTCTGGTAAACTTAAAAATATGGTTCATAAGCGTGATATGAAGGTTAAAAAAGAGGGCACTAATATTAAATTAAGAATATTATTAGATAGATATTCAGTAGAGGTATTTGTAAATGATGGTGAGCAAGCTATGACATCAACATTCTATACATCGCTAAGTGCTAAGGATATTACTTTTGAATCAATAGGAGAATCTATAATTAATATTGAAAAGTATGATATAGCAATTTTATAGTGAGGTGATGAGTGTATTATGAAGAAAGTTATATGTCCAGGTGAGGCGCTAATAGATTTTGTATCAATGGATATAGGTAAAACATTAAAAGCAACAGATGGTTTTATAAAAAAAGCTGGTGGTGCTCCAGCAAATGTAGCAGCAGCTATTTCAAAATTAGGTGCAGAAGCGTATTTTTGCGGGACCGTAGGTGATGATGCTTTCGGTGGTTTTCTAGAGGATACATTAAATAATAATAATATAAATACGGAGCTTTTATTTAAGATTAAGAATAACACAACATTTGCATTTGTTTCATTAATGGAAAATGGAGAAAGGGATTTTGAGTTTGCGAGAGATGCAGATGAATGTTTAACATTTGATATGATAAGTGATAGATTAGAGGAATTTGATTTGTATCACTTTGGAAGTGCTACTGCATTTATGGGAGGGAATTTAAAAGATACTTACTTTAAATTAAAGGAGTATGCAAAAAGTAACAATAAGATAATATCATTTGATGCTAATTATAGAGAAAGTTTATTTGGAAACAATAAAGAAGAATTTATTAAATGTTGTAAAGAATTTATTGTAGATAGTAATATAGTTAAGTTAAGTGAAGAAGAAGCAAAGTTAATTAGTGGCATAGAGGATATCAAGGAAGCAAGCCAATATATAGTTAATTTAGGTTGTGAAAATCTTATGGTTACATTAGGAAAAGAAGGTACTCTTTTAAGTAACAGAGAAAAACAAATATTAATCAAAACTAAAGAAGTAAAGATGAAAGATGCTACAGGGGCTGGTGATGCATTTATCGGAGCCGTTATTGCACAAATTTTGAATGAACCTGGAAAGAGTATGGAGAAGATTGTGGAAATGGCAAATTTAGTTGGAGGAATAACAACAACTAAGCTAGGAGCACTTGAATCAATTCCAACATGGGATGAAGTTTTTGCGTATAATTAATAAATGAATATATAGATTAGCTTAAAATGAAGTACTTTTCATATAAATATGAATAAAGTACTTCATTTTATGTTAATAGGTTGTAAAAGTTTTTTGGGAGGAAAATATGAGAAAAAGGAAAAATAATATCTTATTAAGTATATTAACTATATTATGTAGTTGTAGTAATGATATAGGGAAAAATAATACTTGTGAGAATATAAATATATTCCCTAAGGATGAGGAGAGTTGGGTTGGGGGCTCCTATGCCTTACTTTGATGGTGAAAAATTTAATATATTTTACTTAGAAGATTTAAGAGACGGAGATGTTGGATTTCATCCTTGGAGTTTATTTACAACTAATAATTTTTATGAATATAATAATGAAGGACAAGTAATACCATATTCTAAAAATACTCAAGATCAAGATTTGGCATTGGGAACTGGTTCAGTTATAAAGGATAATAATGGTGTATTTCATGCATTTTATACAGGTCATAATCATAAGAATATGCCTAAAGAAGCCATTATGCATGCTACAAGCATGGATATGAAAGAGTGGACAAAGATATCCGAAGATACATTTTTTGCAGACGAACAATATAGTGGTGATGATTTTAGAGATCCTTATGTAATTTATAATGAAGACTATAATGAATATTGGATGTTAATAACTACAAGAAAAAATAATAGTGGGGTAATAGCATTATACACTTCAGATGATTTAAGAGTATGGAAAGATCAAGGTATATTATTTAAAAATGATATGGGGACAGATTCCAATCTAGAATGTCCAACATTAATTAAGTATGGAGAATATTGGTATTTGTCTTTTTAAGATCAATGGCCAGATAGGGTAACTCATTATAGAATTGCGAGTGATTCAAAAGGAGAGTTTATTATTCCATAAAAGGATCATTTTGATGGCAATGGATTCTATGCAGGTAGAATTGAAAAGGATTTAGAACATTTATATATCTTTGGATGGACTCCAACTAAAGTGATGTATAGTGATTCAGAAAATTATGATTGGGCAGGGAATTTAGTTGTTCATCAACTTAAACAGGATGAAAATGGAGAATTACATCCGGTACCAATAGATAATGTTATAGAAAAAATAAAAAAAGATACTAAAATTAAGTTGATAGAATATACAAAAACTATAAATAAAAATAAAAATACTTATAAATTTAGTGGAAAAAATTATGAGTTTGCAAAATTTGATGCTATTAATGGTATAAGTAAGATTAAAGGAAAAATAAATTTAAATTCAGATAGTGGTAAATTTGGATTTATGTTTAATGTTGATGAAGATAATTTGGGAAGCTTAAATATTGTATTTGATATAGATAAACAAGAGATTCAATTTTATAATACATCAATAAATAATATATCAAATTTACAACCACAATCAAATATACCATTTGAATTTAATTAAAAAAGTTCACTAGATTTTACTATTATAATTGATGATAGTGTTGTAGTTATTTATGTAAATGATGAAATTGTTTTAAGCAGTAGAATGTTTTTAGTTCAGGGGTCAGAATGGGGAATATTTTCAATTGATAATGATGTCATATTTGAAAATATAACATTAAATAAATAGTAAAGTATATTTAAAATTTATAAGTATTTATAATAGTATTTTAAATTATCTATAGATTATTTTGATATAAAAACTACCTCAGTTGAATTTAACTGGGGTAGTTTTTCGGTTGATTTAAGTAGTTTTTAATATAAAAGAGCTACAGTTAAATAAACTTATATCCAAGAATTAAAGGAAATAATTCATTTTATCATTGGGTATAAATTATTTAGATAAAAGTTTTACGAGGACTGCTTTTTGTGCATGAAGCCTATTTTCTGCTTCTTCGAATATTGTATCAGCATGAGCTTCAAGAATTTCTTCGGTAATTTCCTCTTCTCTGTGAGCTGGAAGGCAATGAAGAACAATAGCATCATTATTTGCTAACTTCATGACTTCTGAATTAACTTGATATCCCTTGAATGCAATTTGACGTTTTTTAGCTTCGTCCTCTTGTCCCATACTAGCCCAAACATCAGTTATAATTACATCAGCATTTTTTATAGCTTCAGCTGGATTTTCAGTCATTTCGAAAGAAACTCCATTTTCTTTAGCTAATGAAATACCTTTTTCAATATAATATTTATGTGGTTTATATCCAATAGGATTAGCAATTGCCACATTCATACCTAAAGTTAAGCAGCCAACAATCAAAGAGTTACACATATTATTACCATCACCAATATATGCAACTTTTAATCCCTCAAGAATAAGTTTCTTTTCTCTTATAGTCATCAAATCTGCTAAAACTTGGCATGGATGCTCATCGTCAGTTAATCCGTTGATTATAGGAATAGATGAACATTTAGCAAGAACTTCAATTTCTTTTTGAGAAAATGTTCTTATCATAATTCCATCTAAGTATCTAGATAAAACTCTAGCTGTATCTTGAATAGATTCTCCACGGCCTATTTGTAAGTCCTTAGAACTTAAGAATAGAGGATGTCCACCAAGTTGATACATTCCAACTTCAAAGGAAACTCTTGTACGAGTTGATGCTTTTTCAAAAATCATACCTAAAGATTTTCCTTTTAGTAAATGATGTTCTATACCATGTTTTTGTTCATATTTTAATTGATCAGCAAGATTTAATATATCTAAAATTTCATCTTTTGAAAGATTATCCATACGTAATAAATCTTTATTCATAAATAAGGCCCCCTTTTTAAATTTACTTATATTCTTTCAATACTTTTACTAAGATGTTTAAACCAGCTTCAACATCTTCTACAGAGATATTTAGAGGAGGTAGTAGTCTTACTACATTTTTACCAGCAGTTAAAACTAGTAGGCCATTTTCAAGAGCTTTCTTTTGAACAATAGATGAATCACCATCTACTTCTATTCCAAGCATTAGACCTAATCCACGAACATCTTTTACTATTTTTAAATTTTCATTTAAAATAGTTTCTTTTATTAGTTTACCTTTAAATATAATTTCACTATAAGAATTAGTATTACAAAGTTGATTTAATACTGAAGCTGCACCTGCGCATACAACTGGATTTCCACCGAATGTTGAACCATGATCTCCAGGTTGAAAAGTTGTTGAAAGATTTTCATTACATAAAACTGCACCTATAGGAAGGCCTGCCCCTAGACCTTTAGCACAAGTTACTATATCAGGTTCAACATTAAAGTTATTGTATCCAAAGAGATTTCCTGTTCTAGCTATTCCACATTGAACTTCATCAAAGATGATTAATATATCTTTTTCTTTAGCTAACTTACAAGTAGCTAAAACAAAATCCTTATCTAATGGATGAACACCGCCTTCACCTTGAATAGCTTCCATCATTATTGCACAAACATCAGAAGTAAGTTTTTCTTTTAGATCATTAATGGAATTAGCAGTTACATAATTAAACCCAGTAGGGAATGGAAAGAAGTAATTATGAAATTTATCTTGTCCTGTTGCAGTTAATGTAGCTAATGTTCTGCCATGGAAAGATTGTTTCAGTGAAAGAATAGTACCTCTACCTTCACCATATTTATTAAAGCTATATTTTCTAGCAAGTTTAATAGCGCATTCATTTGCCTCAGCTCCAGAATTGGCAAAGAAAACTTTACTCATTCCAGATAATTCACAAAGTTTTTTTGCAAGCGATACAGTAGAGTTGTTAGTAAAAATATTAGATAAGTGTTGAAAATTGTTTAGTTGAGATATTATTGAGTTTTTCCATTCAGAATTGTTATATCCTAAAGAGTTAACGCCAATTCCACTAGTAAAATCTATATATTTTTTATTATTTTTATCAAATAAGTAAGAGCCTTGGCCATAGGCTATTTCAATAGGCAAGGTAGCATAAGTATTCATTAAATACTTACTTTCTTGTTGAAATAAAGTCATTTTAATCACCTCGTTTAATTATTTAATAAATCTCTGTTCCGATTCCTTTTTTAGATAATAATTCAAGTAAGATAGAGTGTTTAATTCTGCCATCAATTATATGAGCTTTTTTAACACCCATTCTTACAGATTCAACACAGCAGTTTATTTTAGGAATCATGCCACCTTTAATTACTTTATCGACAGTTAGTTTTGGAATTTGATGTAATCTTAAAGTTGAAATTAAGGTAGAAGAGTCATCTGGATTTGTCATTACACCAGGTACATCAGTTAAAAGAATTAATTTTTCAGCTTTTAAAGCAGAAGCAATTTTTGAAGCACAAGTATCTGCATTTATGTTATAACTATTAGTATCATTTTCACCTATTGCAATAGAAGAAACTACAGGAATATAACCAGAATTCATTGATAAGTTTAGAAGTTCTGTATTTACAGAAGTTATTTCGCCTACAAAACCTAAATCAATATCATTAGTAAGCTTTTTAGCTTTTATTAATGAGCCATCAATTCCAGATAAGCCAATTGCTTTACCACCATTTTTTTCAATAAGTTTAACTAAATCTTTATTTACTTTTCCGGCTAAAACCATTTGAGAAACTGTTATCGTGATTTCATCAGTGTATCTTAAACCATTTATAAATTTACTTTCATGATTCATTTGAGCTAAAGTATTGCTAATATCAGGACCACCGCCATGAACTATTATTGGATTAATTCCAATACATTTCATAAGGATAATATCATTTATTACTGTTTTAGTTAATTCATCATTAATCATGGCATTTCCACCATATTTAATTACGATAGTTTTACTGTAATATTCCTGAATATAAGGTAATGCCTGAATTAATATATTTGCATGTTGAGTATAGTTCAATTATTACACCTCCTAAAAAATGGGTGGACCTCCGAGGTCAATCCAATATATGGATTGACCCCGAAGGTCCACCTATATATTGTTAACTGCGGTAGTCACCATTTATTTTTACGTAATCATAAGTTAAATCGCAGCCCCATGTTGTTGCCGCATATGAAGCTAATTTCATATCTATTAAAATTTTAATTTCATCTTGTAATAAAATTTCTTTTGCTTTAGCTTCATTAAAGCTTACAGAAGCACCATCTTGACAAACAAGAATTTCTCCGGCAGTACTTGCAAAAGAAACATCAACTTTTTCAGGATCAAAGTCAATGCCAGAATAGCCTAATGCACAAAGAATTCTTCCCCAGTTAGCATCACTACCAAAGATTGCAGCTTTAACAAGGCTTGAAGTAATTACACTCTTTGAAAGAGCTTCAGCCTCTTCAATAGAATTAGCATTTTTTACAGTACATTCTATAAGCTTGGTGGCTCCTTCACCATCCTTTGCAATTTTTTTAGATATATAAATATTCAAAGTTGTTAATGCTTCCAAAAATAAGTTATAATCATCATTTTTTTCAGTTATAGTTTCATTTGAAGCAAGTCCATTTGCCATTATTAAAACCATATCATTAGTACTAGAATCACAATCAACACTTATTCTGTTATAAGAAATATTAACACTTTCTTTTAATGCTTCTTTTAATAAAGAAGGAGAGATTGAAATATCAGTAGTTATAAAAGAAAGCATAGTAGCCATATTTGGATGAATCATACCAGATCCTTTAGCCATAGCAGCAAGTGTAACTTTCTTACCACCAATGTTTAATTGGATTCCAGCTTGTTTTTCAACTGTATCAGTAGTCATAATAGCCATAGATGCATTTTTAGCACCTTCAATATCACTAGATAAATTACCTACCAATTGAGGAATGCCATTCTTTATTGCATCTATATTAAGGGGAACACCTATTACTCCAGTGGAAGCAACAAGTACATCATCGTTTTTAATACTTAATGCTTTAGCACAAAGATGAGTCATTTTTTTTGCTTTTGATAAACCATCATCACCATTACAAGTGTTAGCATTTCCACTATTAATAATTATTGCTTGAGCTTTTTTATTAATTAAATGTTGTTTAGTTATTGTAAGTGGAGCACCTTTTACCTTATTTTTTGTATAAACTCCGCAAGAGGTAGCTACAACATCAGAATATATTAAGGCTAAGTCTTTTTTTAATAAACTCTTTTTTAGTCCACAATGAATTCCAGATGCTTTAAAGCCAATAGGAGAAGTCACCGTCAAATTTTCATCTATTTTAATCATAAATTACACATCCTTTATTTAAAAGCTTGGAGCTATTAATTTAAGTCCAGTATTTTGTGGTAAGCCAAGTAATAGATTCATATTTTGAATGGCTTGTCCTGCAGCTCCTTTAACCATATTATCTATAACACTAACAATTATTAGTTTGTTTTTTCTATAATTTTGATGAATAGAAATATGACAATTATTTGTATATTTAACGTGTTTTATTTCAGCAGTTTGTCCTAATGGTAATACATGGACAAATTCTTCATTTTCATATTGTTTTTTATATATTTTATGAATTTCTTCTAGGGTAAGTTGATCTTTAGGTTGGCAGTAAATTGTAGAAAGTATTCCTCTATTTACAGGTAATAGGTGAGGAGTAAATGTTACTTCTACATTTTCATTTGCCATATATGATAGGGTTTGTTCAATTTCAGGTGTATGTCTGTGACTACCAATACCGTATGCAGCAAAATTTTCATTGGCTTCTGCAAAGTGAGTCTTTAAGGAAAGTTCTCTTCCAGCACCAGTAATTCCTGATTTTGAATCACAAATTATATTTTTAGTATTAATTAAGTTATTTTTTAATAGTGGCATAAGTCCAAGTGAAATACTTGTTGGATAACATCCAGGATTAGCAACTATATTAAATTTTTTAATTCTAGAACCATTAAACTCTGGTAGTCCATATATACTATTCTTATGAATATCTTTGAAGGTAAATTTTTTACCATACCATTCTTCATAAGAATCTTCACATTCTAATCTAAAATCAGCCCCAAGATCTATTACTTTTTTATTTTTGCTTATTGCTTTAACTGCTATTTCTTCACTTAAACCATGAGGAAGAGCAGTAAATATAACATCACATTTATCAATAACATCACTTTTATCTTCGCATACTAGAGTTGTTTTATTGAAAAAACTTTTATATACAGAACTTATCTCCTCATCTTTAAAAGTAGAGGAGGAGATAGCGGTAACTGTAACCTTATCATGATTAAGTAAAAGTCTTAACAATTCAACTCCAACGTATCCTGTCGCCCCAATAATTCCTACTTTAAACATGATAAATTCTCCTTATTTTCTTTTATAAATTTTTTTAAAACTTCAATTTGCATTTTAACTGATAAAGAGCTAGGCCCCCCAATAACACTTCGTTCTTCAACACAAGTTAATAGGTCTATTGCATTATATATGTCTTCTTCAAAAATAGGAGAGAAGTTTTTAAACTCTTCCATACTTAAATCATCTATAGCAATATCTTTATCTATACAATGAAGAACTATTTTACCTACAATTTCATGAGCATTTCTAAATGCAATACCTTTTTTAACAAGATAATCAGCAACATCAGTAGCATTTGTAAATCCACCAGATGCAGATTTTTTCATATTAGCTTTTTTAACTTTCATTGTTTTTATCATTCCATTGAAAGTTTGAAGTGAAAGGAGAGTAGTATCTAATCCATCAAATAATGCTTCTTTATCTTCTTGCATATCCTTATTATAAGCTAGAGGAATACCTTTCATAACTGTAAGTAAAGTCATTAAGTCGCCATAAACTCTTCCTGTTTTTCCTCTAACTAATTCTGCAACATCAGGGTTTTTCTTTTGAGGCATTATACTACTTCCTGTACTGTAACTATCATCAAGTTCTATAAAGTTAAACTCGCCAGTACACCATAGTATAATTTCTTCTGAGAATCTTGATAAGTGCATCATTATTAATGAAAGTGCAGATAAAGTTTCTATAGCATAATCTCTATCTGAAACAGAATCTAAACTATTAAGTGTTATTTTAGAAAAGCCAAGCTCAGATGCTACAAACTCTCTATCGATAGGGTATGTAGATGTTGCTAAAGCACCACTTCCAAGTGGCATTTCATCAAGTCTTTTATAGGAATCGAAAAGTCTTCCTATATCTCTTTTAAACATTTCACAATATGCTAAGATATGATGTGCAAAAGTAATTGGTTGAGCCTTTTGCATATGGGTATACCCTGGCATAATAGTATTAATATTTTCATTGGCCTTTTCAAGTAAGGTTTCATGAAGTTTTAATATTTCATTTATTATAATTTTGATATATTTCTTTAGATAAAGTTTAGTATCTAAAGTAACTTGATCGTTTCTGCTTCTACCGGTATGAAGTTTTTTACCTTCATCGCCAATATAGTAAGTTAATATACTTTCAACAAAGCTGTGAATATCTTCAGCATCTTTATCTATTTGTATAGTTCCATTATCAATTCTAATTAATATTTCTTTTAAGCCTTCAACTATTTTTTTACTATCCTCTGATGGGATAATTCCTTGCTTTCCAAGCATTTTAACATGAGCAAGGCTTCCTTCGATATCTTCCTTATACATTCTTGAATCAATTGAAATTGAGGAGTTAAAGGTATTAACTAACTCATTAACTCCTTCAGTAAATCTTCCGCCCCAAAGTTTCATTTTATTTATCCTTATTTTTTAAAGATTCTTTCATCTTTGAATTTACTACTGTTGGTAAACCATAAAGATTAATGAATCCTTCAGAATCCTTTTGATTATATACGCCATCTTCACCAAAAGTAGCATATTCTTCGCTGTATAATGAATAAGGAGATGTCATACCGGCATTAATAATATTACCTTTATATAGTTTAAGCTTAACTTCACCTGTAACAGTTTCTTGAGTTTTATCAACAAAAGCTGAAAGACTTTCTCTAAGTGGAGTGAACCATTCACCGTTATAAACTAAATCAGCAAATTTTAATGCAATTGATTGTTTAAAGTGATGAGTTGCCTTATCTAAACAAAGTTCTTCTAAATCAGCATGAGCTTTGTAAAGAATAGTTCCACCTGGAGTTTCGTAAACACCTCTTGATTTCATACCAACAAGTCTATTTTCTACCATGTCCATAATACCAATGGCATTTCCTCCGCCTATTTTATTTAATTCTTGAATTAATGAGACCCCATCCATTTTTATTCTATTAAGTGCAACAGGAATACCCTTTTCAAAGCTTAAGGTTATATAAGTTGCAGTATCAGGAGAATCTTCTAATGTTTTACACATTTCCAATATCTTATCATATTTAGGTTCATTTTCAGGAAATTCTAAATCTAATCCTTCATGGCTTAAGTGCCAAAGATTTTTATCTTTACTATAATTAGTTTCATAAGTTATTTTTATTGGTATTTCTCGATCTAATGCATATTTAATTTCTTCTTTACGAGATTTTATATTCCAAATTCTCCATGGTGCTATAATAGGTATTTCAGGTGCAAAGTTTTTAACTGCAAGTTCAAAACGAACTTGGTCATTTCCTTTACCAGTACAGCCATGACAAATTGCATCTGCCCCTTCCTTTTTTGCAATTTCAACAAGTCTCTTTCCAATTAAAGGTCTAGCAAAAGAAGTTCCTAATAAATATTTTCCCTCGTATACAGCTCCAGCTTGAAGGGTAGGGAAGATATAATCATAAACAAATTCCTTTGTTAAATCTTCAATATAAATTTTTGATGCTCCAGTTTTTAATGCCTTTTCTTCTAATCCTTCTAATTCATCAGTTTGTCCAACATTGCCAACTACAGCAATAACTTCACAACCATAAGTTTCCTTAAGCCATGAGATTATAATTGATGTGTCTAATCCTCCTGAATAAGCCAAAACAACCTTATTAAATTTTTTCATATATAAAAAGCCCCCTTTTTTTACTTAGTTTCAAATGACAAGTTTCAAATGATAAGTTTAGGTATAAATTCAGCTTAGGTTGAATTTAAAAATATATTTTCAGAAACCACTTTTATAGTTTATAGTTTTTAGTTAGTAGTTAGTAGTTAGTAGTTAGTAGTTGATGTTGAAATTCCTTGGGGAATTTCTTTGATTTATTTTTTAGAAACTCCCCTAGGAGTTTCATCCTTAACTTGCCACTTGTCACTTGCCACTTATCACTAATAACTTGCCACTTGTCACTTGTCACTGATTTAAAGTTTCATCCTTAACTACTAACTAGCTGTGGTTTCCTATATTTTTATTTTAATACATAAAATGGAATGGTTTCTTGATGTTTATAATTATACACAAGTATGTATAATTATGCAATAATTTTTTGAGGTTTTGTATAAAAAATGTGTTTATGCAAAAAAGTGCTATATAAATGCATAAATATAATTAGTTGTATAAATTTATTAAAAAATATTTTCTATATTTGGAACTTGTAATTCTTTCATATGTTCTGTGCTAGATTTTAAGAGATGCAAAGAAGCATCTGATTCACCGTAATCATCTCTTTCAATATAAACAGTTAATTTTAATGCTTCGTTTAGCATTACGTCATAATCAAGATGATTTACATATATTGCAGCAAGTTTACCTTTATCTTCAATTAAATTATATATATCCATTGCTTTTTCAAAGTTTTCTTCTTTAGATAAAGAGTCTATATTTTTTTCCATTTCTTCGCACTTTAATATAACTTCGGAGCAAAGATTTTTAAAACTAATATCAGTATAAGTTAAAAATCCTAATAATATTATAAAAAGAAAAATAGAAAATAATGAATTTTTCATTTTTAAGCTCCTTTCTTATTTTTGTTTTTATCATAAAGTTGATAATAAAATTTTCCTTCAGTATCTGTCATGGCAATTAATACATCTTTTATTGAGTTTATGTGATGTTTTTTTAATTCATGCTCAATCCATACTTTATTTTTACCACTAGTTGTTAAAGCATTTTTATTAACATGGCCATCTAAAACATATATAATTGGAAGTTTAGGCACTTTTGAAGTCTTATTTTTTGAAGCATTATCATTTGAAGAGAAAGTATTTTGAGAAGAAGAGTTAGTGCTTGTTGATGATAGTGGTTGAGTATTTGAACTACAAGAAGTATAACATGAATCACCACCCGAACTACTTTGAGAAGTTAAAAAAGATAATTGCCCATTATTTTCTAAAATTGCATACTCAATATCATTTAAATCAAAATAACCTGCTAATCTTAATTCTTCCATAAGTTCATCTAAATTAATTTGTTGTTTTTTTAATGCTTCATAATTTATTTTTCCTCTACATACTAAAATGCAAGGTTCACCTTCTAATATTTTTCTTGTAAGCTGACTTTTGAGTTGTAATTGAGTTAATATGGTTTTTATAAATAATAAAGTTATTATAGGAATAATTCCAAGAATTAAAGGCAATCTGGTATCTTGCATTGGTAAAGCAGCAAGATCAGAAATCATTATTGTTATTACAAATTCATATGGTTGTAATTCACCAATTTGTCTTTTACCCATTAATCTCATTACAAGTATTACTAAGAAATATAAAAAAATTGTTCTAATTAAGACAATAAACATATTAAATCACCTCTAGTAAAAGTATTTGTAAATAAAATGCTTTTATTCAGAAAAAATAATAGAATATTTTGATGATAGGTATATAATAAAAGTATAGGGCTATTAATAAAAAGGATAAATAAGCTGCTAAATTTTATAATAAAGGATAAAATATTAGTTTAATGTAGGTAAAAATATTTTTAAATTTAAAATAATATTATAAGAGTTTAGATAGGTGATTAGGTATGAAGGAAAAGAGTAATTTAAAAGTAAAAAGAGATGATAAAGTTGAAAAAAAATATACAAGGACATTGCAATTTATATTTATTAAAGCAACTTTAGATTTGTATCCAAATTCTAAGATTACAATTCAACATAGTATTGGAAAAGGTATTTTTGGTGAAGTTTTTAAGGAAAAACCATTAGACAAAAATGACATAAAGAAAATAAAGGATAAAATGCAGGAATTAATAAAAAGAGACTTACCAATAAATAAAGTAAATGTTACAAGGGAAAAGGCTATTCAAATTTTTAAGTCATACAATATGGAAGATAAAGTTCTTTTACTTAATCAAATAGATTTAAAGGAAATAGAATTATATGAATTAGATGGAAGATATGATTATTTTTATGGGCCAATGAATGAAAGAACTAGTGAAATAAAAGGCTTTGATTTAATTGATTATGAAAATGGATTTATTTTAAGACGACCTACTGAATATGAAAAGTTTACTTTATCAGAATTTGTTGAACAAAGAAAAATGAGAAATGTATTTAGAGAAAATGAAAAATGGTTAGATATTTTAGAAGTTGGAAATGTAGGCTCACTTAATAAAAAATTTGACGAAGGTGAATTAGTTAATTTAATTATGATTTCAGAAGCTCTTCATGAAAAGAAGATTGCAGAAATTGCAGATAAGATTTCTGAAAGAAAGGAGGTTAAATTAGTATTAATTTCAGGACCAAGTTCTTCTGGAAAAACTACATTTGCAAATAGACTTGGAATTCAATTAAGAGTAAATGGAATTATGCCAATTCCAATTTCTTTAGATGATTATTTTGTTAATAGAGATCAAACACCAGTAGATGAAAATGGTGAATATGATTTTGAAACTATACAATCTGTAGATATAAATTTATTTAATAAACACTTAAATTTAATTTTACAAGGGGAAAAAGTTGAAGTACCACAATTTAATTTCATTAAGGGAGAAAGAGAGTGGACAGGTAAAAAAGTTAAGTTGCCACAAAATGGTGTTATTATAGTTGAGGGTATTCATGGATTAAATCCAATATTAACATCACATATTGATGAAAAGTATAAGTTTAAAATTTATATTTCTGCATTAACTCAATTAAATTTAGATAATCATAATAGAATTACAACCACTGATGTAAGAAGAGTTAGAAGAATAGTTAGAGATCAGTTATCAAGGGGGCATGGAGCAGAAGATACATTAAAAATGTGGCATAAAATTAAAAGAGGGGAAGAAAAAAATATCTTTGTTTATCAAGAAGAAGCTGATATTATGTTTAATTCAACTTTAGTTTATGAATTATGTGTTTTAAAGAAATATGCATTAAAGGAGCTTGAAAAGGTTAAAGAAGATAGTAGCGTTTATGAAGAGGCTAATAGATTAAAAGTGTTTTTGGGGTTTTTTAGAGAAATAGATATAGACATTGTACCAGAAAATTCTATATTGAGAGAATTTGTTGGAGGAAGTATTTTTTACAAGTATTAAGATAAGTATACTAAGGATTCTATTTATTAGAATCCTTAGCAAAATAAAATTATAAAATTTACATAACAAAATGGAGAGAAATATGAAAAGTGTAGGTGTTTTTGATATATTAGGACCTATAATGGTTGGACCATCTTCTTCTCATACTGCAGGAGCAGCAAGATTAGGAAAAGTTGCTAGAGCTGTTGCAGGAGCAGATATTGAGGAAGTAACATTTTATTTACATGGTTCATTTGCTAAAACTTATAAAGGTCATGGAACTGATAGAGCATTAGTTGCTGGAATATTAGGGATGGAGCCAAGTGATTTAAGACTTAGGGATTCTTTAGAAATAGCTAGGGAATTAGGATTAAAGATAGGTTTTAAGGAAGCTGATTTAGGTGATGTTCATCCAAATACAGTTGAATTTATTATAAAAGGAAAAGAAGGTAATTATGAATTAATAGGTTCATCAATAGGTGGAGGAAGCATAGAAGTTACATCGGTTAATGGAAATGCTGTTAATTTTACTGGGACATATCCAACAGTAATTGTTTCAAATAGAGATGTTCCTGGAGTATTATCTAAAGTGGCATCAATTCTTTATGACAATGACATAAATATAGCATTTATGAAGGTGTTTAGAAATCAAAAAGGTAAGAATGCAACAATGGTATTTGAAGTTGACCATGAAATTACAGCTGAAATAATAGGAAATATAAAGGCTATAGAAGGAATAAATAAGGTAATAATGATTAATCCAATTAAGGAGTAAGGATAGAATGTTAGCAAGAACAGGTGAAGAATTATTAAAGATTTGTGAAGAAGAAAGCATATCATTAAGTGAATATGCTATAAGAATAGAAATGAGAGATAGAGAATTATCTCGAGAAGAAGTATATAAGAAAATGGCTAAAAATCTAAAAGTCATGAAAGAAGGAGCTACAGAAGGGAGAGAAAAGCAAGTTAACTCTTTAAGTGGACTTATTGGTGGAGATGGATATAGAGTTCAAAAATATTTAGAAAAAGGAAATACATTAACAGGAGATATCACAGTAAAAGCAATGGCAATGGCTTTATCTTCATCAGAAGTAAATGCTTCAATGGGAAGAATAGTAGCTTGTCCAACAGCTGGTTCTTGTGGTATTTTACCAGCAGTAATTTTATCAGCTGGAGAAAAGTTAGGTAAAAGTGATGAAGAACTTATTGATGCATTATTTGCTTCAGCAGCAGTTGGGATGATAATTGGAATGAATGCTACATTATCTGGGGCTGAAGGTGGTTGTCAAGCCGAATGTGGTTCAGCAGCAGCTATGGGAGCTGCAGCAGTAGTTGAAATGATGGGTGGAACGCCTAAAATGAGTTTAGATGCAGCAGCTATAGTTATTAAAAATGTATTAGGTCTTGTTTGTGATCCAGTTGCAGGACTTGTTGAAATACCATGTGCAAAAAGAAATGCAGCAGGAGCTATAAGTGCTCTTTGTACAGCAGATATGGTTATGGCTGGAGTAAGCAGTAAAATAACCTTTGATGATACTGTTTCTGCAATGTACAAGGTAGGTAAGAGTCTTCCATCATCATTAAGAGAAACGGCTCTAGGGGGAGTTGCAGTAACAAAGTCTGGATTAGAGCTAAGAAAAAAGGTATTTGGAGAAGAATAGCAAGTGGTAAGTGGCAAGTTTGAGGAAAAAATTCAGCTGATGCTAAATTTTAAAAAGATATATTTTAAGAAACTCCGTAAGAAGTTTTTTCCTTAACTTATCACTTGAAACTAAAAAATATCGTTGTAACAATATAGATTTTGTCGAATAATATGTTATTAGGCAAGCGTGCACTATAGATAATAAAGTGAGGAAAATAATATGAGGCTTAGTGAGGAGTCTATAAAAAATGTTTTAGACTTGCTAAAGAAAAAGCTGCCTCTTGTATATTGTTCTTGTGGAATTGAAAGATTAAGTGATTTAAGCAGGGGAATAATATATTATAATGGAAAGGTAAAATCTAAATTGGATAAAGACAATGATGAATTTAAAAATATAAATACATTATTGATTTTTTTAGATGAAATAAGAGATAAGAATATTATAGATATAGAAAAAAAGTTAATAGCTATAAATAAAAAAGGGGTAGTATTATTAGAAGCCAAAGGAATAGATGAAATAATATACAAAAGAAATTTAGCATTTAGCTTAATTAATAGGTATAATATTAATATTTTAAAGGGAACTAAAGAAGAAATAAATTCATTAATAGCACTTGAAGATAATGAGAAAAATAAAAATTTTAATTATAGAAATTTTGCAAAAACAAATGACTGTATATTGATTATTAAAGATAAAAAATATTATATAACTGATGGATATAGTGAGTTTTATATAAAAAATAAAAATAAGTATTTTAATGATGAAGAGTATATAGATAATATATATACAGGAGTTTTAGCAAGTAGTATTGGTATATGCAATAATAAAAGTGAAATTATCCAATCAGTTTTAATTTCTACTTTATCTTTTTATATAGCACAAGAAGCTTCAATAGAACTATTTAAATATCAATTTGAAGATGATATAGATAAAAATGATATAAATTTAGTAAATGAATATCTTTTAGAAGAAATATCAAAAATTAATGTAGATAAAATTAAATCTTATGGAGATGTAGAGTATTATTTTAAAAGAAATAGATAAAAAGAAGTTCTAATTCATATGAGATATATGAATTAGAACTTCTTTATTTATTACAATTTAGTAAGTTATTTTTAACATAATTTGAATATATTAATTCAAAATGTTATACGATTTAAAGAGGGGTATAAATTATTTTAAGGGATTATGTGAGGAGTGAGTAAAATGAAAAAACTTTAGTAGCATTTTTTCATAGTGACAAGTGAAAAGTGATAAGTTGTGGATGAAATTCCTTAGTGAATTTATAAGAATATATTCTTAAATTCAGCCTAGGCTGAATTTATACCGTAACTTGTAACTTGTAACTAAATAAAAAGAGCACTTTTGTGCTCTTTTTATATTAAAAGGAATTAAGCTTTGTTGATTGATCCGAATAATTCCATTTTTTCTTTAACTGTAGCTTTGATTGCTTCGAATCCAGGATTTAATAATTTTCTTGGGTCAAATCCTTTTCCTTCTAAGTCTTTTCCAGCTTCGATGTAAGCTCTTGTAGCTTCTTGGAATGCTAATTGACATTCAGTGTTAACGTTGATTTTAGAAACTCCTAAAGAGATAGCTTTCTTAATCATATCTTCAGGGATTCCAGTTCCTCCGTGTAATACTAATGGCATGTTTCCACAAGCTTGGTTGATTTCTTCTAAAGCATCAAAAGCAAGTCCTTGCCAGTTTGAAGGGTATTTTCCGTGGATGTTTCCGATACCAGCAGCTAACATAGTAACTCCTAAATCAGCAATTGATTTACATTCTTGAGCATCAGCAACTTCACCTTTACCAACAACTCCGTCTTCTTCTCCACCGATTGAACCAACTTCTGCTTCTAAAGATAATCCTTTTTCAGAAGTAACTTTAACTAATTCAGTAGTTTTTTCAATGTTTTCAGCTATTGGATAGTGAGATCCATCAAACATAACTGATGAGAATCCAGCTTCCATAGCTTTGTAGCATCCTTCATAGCTACCGTGGTCTAAGTGTAGAGCAACTGGTACAGTGATGTTTAACTCTTCTAACATACCGTTAACCATTCCAACGATTGTCTTGTATCCACACATATATTTTCCAGCACCTTCAGATACTCCTAAGATTACTGGTGAGTTGTTTTCTTGAGCAGTTAATAAAATAGCTTTTGTCCATTCTAAGTTATTGATGTTGAATTGACCAACAGCATATTTTCCTTCTCTTGCTTTGTTTAACATTTCTTTAGCTGAAACTAACATGGCAATACCTCCGTATATTTATATTTATTAATGGAGAAATAAAAAATACAATGTTATAAAATTAACAAATAGATATATCAATTTATTCTCCATTGGTTATTATACCCTAAAATTATAAGAATGAAAACAAAAAAATATGATATATCAAAGAAGTAACATAAATTTAAAATAGTTATGAAAAATTTTAGTGTTGATGTAAAATATAAAAGTAAATTATATTTTTAAGGAGGAGTAAAATGTTAGTAGATTTACATATACATACATATTATTCAGATGGAACTATGTCGCCTAAAGAAGTTGTAGAAGATGCAAAAAGAAAAAACTTAGGTATTATAGCAATAACAGATCATGATGTATTGGATTCATATGAGGAATTAAAGGTAGAAGCTGAAAAGGCAGGAATTATTGCAATAAGAGGTGTTGAAATAGATTCTATATTTGAAGGTCATTTAGTTCATCTTCTAGCATATAAGTTTGAAGACAATGAAAAGTTATTTAAATTAATTAATCATGCAAAAGAGCAATTATTAGAAACTAGTATAGAGCTTATTAGAAGAATGGAAAATGATTATGAAGGTATATCATTAGAAGATTATAATTCATATGAATATGAAAGAAGAAAAGGTGGATGGAAGGGAATCCATTATTTGCATGATAGAAAAATTACAGAAGGCTTATTTGATGGAGTGAAATTTTATGGAAAATATGATTGTGGACATGAAAAATTTGCTTTTCCAAGTGTAGGAGAAGTTTGTAGTACAGTACATGATGCTAATGGATATGTAGTTTTAGCACATCCTTGTAATTATTATAGTAACAAAAATAAAGAAGAGATATTAGAAAAATTAGAAATATTAAAGAGTTTAGGAATTGATGGAGTTGAATGTTATTACCCTGCAAATTCAGATTTAATGACTAATACTTGTTTAGAGTTCTGCAAAGATAATAATTTAATAATAACAGCTGGCTCAGATGGGCATGGAGATTTTGGAGCAGTAAGTAAGGGGATAGAATATTATATAGGTGCTATAAATAAAGACAGTGAAATATTAAATATAAATAAATTATTGTAATTGAAAAAAAGTTATGGAATTTAAATGTTTCATAACTTTTTATACTTTTTATGTAATATATGAAGGGAGATAATAAATAAATTATTATGTGAATAAAAAAACAAAAGACTGTATTTAAATACAGTCTTTTTGGTGCTGAAGACCGGAATCGAACCGGTACGGTATCGCTACCGCAGGATTTTAAGTCCTGTGCGTCTGCCTGTTCCGCCACTTCAGCAGGCAAGAATTATTATATTACTATTTTATAATTATGTCAATATAAAAATGAAAAAATAAAAAATATTTTTAGAAAACTTAAAAAAGTGGTAATATTTAATTAATATGATAATAGAAAGATGGTGAAAAAATATGAATAAAATTTTTGAAATACTTAATAAATATTATGGTTATAATTCATTTAGAAAAGGACAATATGAAATTATAAGCAATATTTTAAGAGGAAGAGATAGTTTTTGTATTTTACCTACAGGAGCAGGAAAGTCAATTTGTTATCAAATACCAGCACTAATGTTTAACGGTATTACAATAGTTATTTCACCATTAATTTCTTTAATGAAGGATCAGGTAGATAATTTAAATTCAAATGGAATAAATGCACGATATATAAATAGTACTCAAAAATTAGAGGTAAGTGATGAAATTATTGAGCTTTGTAAAAAAGGTGAAGTAAAACTTTTATATATAGCTCCTGAAAAATTAGAAAATGAATTTTTTAAACGTAAATTAAGACTTCTTAATATAAGTCAAATAGCAATAGATGAAGCACATTGTGTATCAATGTGGGGGCATGATTTTAGAAAAAGTTATGGTTTAATAGCTGAATTTATAGATAATTTAAGAATAAGACCAGTAGTAACTGCATTTACTGCAACAGCAACTGAAGTTGTAAGAAAGGATGTAATTAATCTTTTAAAGTTAAGAAATCCTTACATATATATAGGAAGTTTTGATAGAGAAAATTTAGAAATTAAATTGTATATTGAAGAAGATAAGTTAGAATTAGTAAAAGATATTATACGAGAACGAGAAGGTGAAGCAGGAATAATATATTGTGCTACACGAAAAGAAGTAGATGGATTATATTATTATTTAAAGGATTTAGGATATGATGTATTAAAATATCATGGAGGCTTAAAGGATAGTGAAAAGGAATTTTATCAAGATGAATTTTTAAATGAAAATTCAAATGTAATGATTGCAACAAATGCATTTGGAATGGGGATAGATAAATCTAATATTAGATATATAATTCATTTTACAATTCCTAAAAATATAGAAGGTTATTATCAAGAAATAGGAAGAGCTGGGAGAGACGGATTTTCAGCAAAATGCTATTTGTTTTTTAATAGAGCAGATATAAGAACATTAGAATATTTAATTTATACTACAGTGCAATTAAATAGAAAGGAAATTGAAATAAAAAAGCTTCAGCAAATGATAGATTTTTGTGAAACTAAAGAATGTTTAAGAGCATTTATACTTAGGTATTTTGGAGAGCAAAATATTAGAGAGTATTGTACTAATTGTAGCAATTGTTTAAGTAATGATGAGCTAAGAGATTATACAATAGAAGCACAAAAGGTGTTGTCATGTGTATATAGATCAAAAGAAAGATATGGTATTTCAGTTTTAATAGATGTTCTTAGGGGCATGGTAGGTCCTAAAATAATAAATGATAAATTAAATCAATTAAGTACATATGGTATTATGAAAGATTATAGTAGCAAGTTTATAAGGGACTTTATAAAAGTGTTAATTGAATATGGTTATATAAGTTTAAGGCAAGGAACATATTCTATGCTTCAACTTAATGAAAAATCATATAAAATATTAAAATCAGACTTAAAGGTAGTTTTAAAATTAGAAGCAGATAATGAGGAAAAAGTACTTAATAATATGCTGTTTAATAAATTGAAATTATGGAGAAGAGATATAGCAATTCAAGAAGGTGTAAAACCATATATTATTTTTTCTGATGCAACATTAATTGAATTATGTAATAAACTTCCACAAAATGAAGAAGAATTATTAGAAATTAGAGGTATGGGAGAAAAGAAATTTAAAAAATATGGAGAAAAATTAATAGAGTTATTGAAAGAAGATTAAAAGATAAGAGCTCATGTAATCAATAAGGATTTACATGAGCTTTTTAATTAAGTAAATATCCAAATTTTAATTTGGTAAGGTGAATTTATTCATCTCACTAAAAGAAAGGTGGAGTTTTATTAAATAAAAATAATAAATTAGGGATTATTAATAATAATTGTAAAATAAAAATTATAAAATATAGAGAAAAGTAAATAAAAAATAGGAATATAACCATTTGAAACAATAATATATTAGATTAAGGGGAGGGATGAGTATATGAACTTCAAGGACTTTATAATTACAGACAGGGAAAATAGAAATAGTGAAAAATTCGAAGGAACTTTTTTAGATTACTTAGAGATAGTAAAACAAAATCCAGATGTTGCTAAGCTTTCTCATAAAAGATTATATGATTTTATTATGAGTAAGGGAGTAGAGGTATTAAAGGCAGATGAAAATCCAAGAATAAGAAAGATATATGGAAATGAAACTATTAGAGAATATGGATATTTTAAAGATGATTTCTTTGGAATAGACAAGGTTATAATGAAAATAGTTAATTATCTACATTCTGCTTCTATGAAAGGTGAGGAATCAAGACAAGTATTATACTTAGTAGGACCAGTTGGTGCAGGTAAATCTTCTTTAGTTGAATCATTAAAAAGTGCATTGGTTCATTGTGAACCTATATATTCAATCAAAGGTTGTCCTATGCATGAAGAACCTTTACATTTAGTTCCTAATCATTTAAGGGATGAATTTAATAAAATGCTAGGAGCACAAATAGAAGGTGACTTATGTCCAGTATGTAAGTATAGATTACTTCATGAATTTAATGGAGAATATGAAAATTTCCCAGTTGAAAGAAAAGGTTTTTCAATAAGATCAAGAAAGGGAATTGGAGTTGTTCCACCAGTTGATCCTAATAATCAAGATACATCAATATTAACTGGTTCCATAGATATTTCTAAAATGGATATGTATCCAGAAGATGACCCAAGAATATTTTCATTAAATGGGGCATTTAATGTTGGAAATAGAGGATTAGTTGAATTTATTGAAGTGTTTAAAAATGATGTTGAATATTTGCACACAATAATAACTGCTACTCAGGAAAAATCTATACCATCACCAGGTAAAGGATCAATGATTTATTTTGATGGTATTATAATAGCTCACTCAAATGAAGCTGAATGGAATAAGTTTAAATCAGATCATACAAATGAAGCAATATTAGATAGAATTGTTAAAGTTGAAGTGCCTTATTGTTTAGAGCTTGAAGAGGAAATTAAAATTTATGAAAAGATTTTGAAAAAGAGTAATTTTAGGGCACATATTGCACCACATACAATTGAAGTTGCAGCTATGTTTGCAATATTATCAAGATTAACACCATCAGCTAAGGTTGATCCTATGACTAAGCTTAAAATTTATAATGGTGAAGATTTAGTTGAAAAAGGAACAACTAAGAAAATTGATATTATAGAGCTTAGAGAAGAGGCAGGACCTTATGAAGGAATGAAGGGAATAAGTACTAGATTTATAATTAAGGCAATTGATAATGCGCTTTCTAATTCTGAATTTGATTGCATTAATCCATTAAGTATAATGGAAAGTATTATTAAGTCTGTTAAGGATTTAGATATATCAGCTGATGATAAGAAGAAGTATTTAGGATTTATTCAAGATACAATTCGTAAGGAGTACAATAAGATCCTAGAGAAAGAAATTACAAAGGCATTTATTCATTCATTTAAGGAACAAGCAGAAAGTTTATTTAATAATTATATAGATAATGCAGAAGCCTTTGTAAATAAAACAAGAATAAAAGATGCTCAAACAGGTGAAGAATTAAATCCAGATGAAGAATTTATGAGAAGTATAGAAGAGCAAATAGGGGTATCAGAAGCATCTAGTAAAGGATTTAGGGCAGATGTTACTTCATATATGTTCTATTTAGTTAGAAATGGAGCTAAGATAGATTATAAATCTTATGAACCATTAAAGGAAGCTATAGAAAAGAAACTTATAGCATCAGTTAGAGATTTGTCTAGAATAGTTACTAAATCAAGGGTTAGAGATAAGGAACAAACTGAAAAATATAATGCAATGGTAGAAGAAATGAAAAGGAATGGATATTGTCAACATTGTTGTGATGTAATTCTTAAATATGCAGCAAACAACTTGTGGAAGGATTGATAATGATGGCTATATTTAGAGATAATACAACAAATACAGTTGAGCATGATAGAAGTATAGAAGATAGAAGAAGGCATAGGCAGTTAGTAGAAAAGTCTATTAAAGAAAATTTAGGCGACATACTTTCAGAAGAAAGTATAGTTGGTGAAACTAAAAATAAGAAATTTAAAATTCCAATTAGGGGAATAAAAGAATATCAATTTGTATTTGGAAGTAACAATAAGGGGGTTGCTACTGGTACGGGTGAAGAAAAGCGCGGTGACAAACTAGGCTCTTCTGAATCAAGTGGTAAAAAAGGAAATAAGGGTGCAGGCAATTCTGAAGGTGATGATATATATGAAACAGAAATTACCTTAGAGGAATTAATGGATTATATAGTTGAAGATTTAGACTTGCCTAATTTAGATAAAAAGAAATATTCTGAAATTATTAGTGAAAGTGCAAGTAGAAAAAGAGGATATCAAAGGCATGGAATAAATCCAAGACTTGCAAAGAAAAAGACTGTTATGGCTAAAACAGCACGTAAGCAAGGAAAAATAAGGGCATTGAGGGAGGCTGGGTTAGATACAGAATTAGATAGATTTCCATTTAGAGAAGATGATATTAGATATTATAGAGTTAAGACAAAACCTAAAAAAGAAAGTAATGCTGTTATGATTTTTATAATGGATGTATCAGGATCAATGGATAGTACTAAAAAATATTTAGCAAGGTCTTTTTTCTTTGTATTAGCTACTTTTATAAAAAGAAAATATAACAATATTGCTTTTGAATTTATTTCTCACACAACAGTTGCAAAGCAAGTTAATGAGTATGAATTTTTCCATAAAGCAGAATCTGGGGGAACATATATATCAAGTGGTTTAAATTTAGCATTAAAGTTAATTAAAGAAAGGTATTCACCAGAAGTTTGGAATATATATCCTATATATGCTAGTGATGGTGATAACTGGTCTGAAGATAATGAAAAGGCAATTGAGTCAGTTAAAAACCTTTGTGAAATAAGCAATATGTTTGGATATGCTGAACTTTTACCATCAACTTATTCAACAACTATGTATTATAGGTTTAATAAGGAAATAGTAGATAAAAAGTTTGTATCTGTTATTGTTAAGGAAAAGAAAAATTTATGGGATGCTCTTAAGTTAATGCTTAGCAAGGAGTTAAAGGAGGATGAATAATGGAGTACACATTAAAAGAATTAGAAGAATGGAATGTGAAAATTGAAAAAAAGGCTAAGGAGTTTGGTCTTGATTATTATCCTCAAGAATTTGAAATAATAGGATTTAATGAAATGCTAGCTTATGAAGCATATGTTGGAATGCCATCAAAATATCCTCATTGGAGTTATGGTAAATCATATGAAAAAAATAAAACATTATATTCATTAAATTTAACTGGATTACCTTATGAAATGGTAATAAACTCAAATCCAGCATTAGCTTATTTAATGAATGAAAACACACTATTATTACAAATATTAACTATGGCACATGTATATGGGCATAATGATTTCTTTAAAAACAATAGGCTATTTAGGGAGGGAACAAAAGCCTCTTATACTATAGAAATGTTTAAACTAGATGCTGATATAATAAGGGGATATATAAATGAGCCAAGCATAGGCTATGAAAAGGTAGAAAAAATACTTGATGCAGCTCATGCACTAAGATATCAAATTCCAAGGGTTGTTGGAGTTAAGGAATTAAGTGATGAGGAAATTAAAAAGAGTTTAATTGAAGAATATAATAGAAAAATTGAAAAAAGAGATGAGTTAAATAGTGATGAAACTATAAATTTACCTGATTTAAGCAAGACTCCAATAGAACCATGTGATGATATAATTGGGTTTATTATAAAGTATGGTTCTTTAGAGGAATGGGAAAAGTCAGTACTTAAAATAGTTAGACGAGAAACTCAATATTTTATTCCTCAAATTGAAACTAAAATAATGAATGAAGGTTGGGCTAGCTATTGTCATTACAATATATTAAAAAGCTTAGATTTACCACAGGATTTACATCTTGAATTTATCAAGCGTCATAATGATGTAATTGCTCCAGCTTTAGGTGGATTAAATCCATATTATGTTGGATTCAAGGTATTTGAGGATATAGAAAAGAGATATGGAAGAGATAAGATTTTTGAAGTTAGGTATATTGAAAGGGATAATTCTTTTTTACGTAAATATTTGACACAACAACTATGTGAAGAGTTAGGATTATTTCAATATGCAAAGAAAAGCTTTGAATTTGTTGTTGATGAAGTATCTGATGAACAAGGATGGAAGAGTATTAGGGATACTATGGCTACTTCATGTGGAGCAGGTTCTATACCTTATATAAGAATTACTGATTTAAATAAGAGAGATGGAACTTTAACATTAGAGCATGTATTTGATGGAAGAGAATTAGAATTACTTTATGCAAAAGAAACAATTAAATATTTATTTGATCTTTGGGGACATAAAGTAGTGTTGCATACTAAAACTAAGGAAGGTAGAAGTGTAGAAATAGTATGTGATAATGATAGAAGGGTTACAGTAAATTAATATTATTTAAAGAAATGATGAATTTAAGTTTGATTGTTAAATTTCACAATCAAATTTAATTCATCATTTTTATATGTTTTGAATAATTTAGTATAAGGAATATTTTTTAGGGAGAAAATAATGGACTTAAAAGGAAGTAAAACTGAAAAGAACTTATATAGAACCTTTTTAGGAGAAAGTAGGGCAAGAAATAAATATACTTTATATGCAGAAAAGGCTAAAAAGGAAGGATATCAATGGATTGCAAGTATATTTGATGTTACAGCGGGAAATGAATTAGCTCATGCAAGAAAGGTATATAATGATTATTTGAATCTTATTTGTAATACAAAAGAAAATTTAGTTGATTCAATTTATAGTGAAACATCTGAATTTAAGGATGCTTATTTAAAGTTTGAAGAGGAAGCAAGACAAGAGGGATTTAAAGAAATTGCCGATTTTTTTAAAGAGTTAAGAGAAGTCGAGGAAGAGCATGCAAAGAGATTTAAAGAATTATATGATAAGTTAGATAAAGAAACTATATTCAAGGGAACAAAAGATTCAAAATGGGTATGTATGAACTGTGGATATATATATGAAGGGGCTGAAGCACCACAAAAATGTCCATTATGTGGTTATCCAAAATCATATTTTAAGCCATATTGTAAGATAGAAAACTAATAGGAGGGCAAATAAGATGTTTATATCAATACCTAAGGAATTTTTTGTACCAGTTATATTTAGTGATGGATTTATATTAAATCAAGAAAATGATCATTTAGAATTAGATACTAATTTATATAGAAAAAGTAGTGAAAGTGAAATTAGTAAAAAAGCTAATTTAGATGAAAGCTTAAATGTAAATAATGAATTAAATAATTTTAATGATTCAAAGTATGCAGAATTATTTAAAGATGAAAATAATGATTTTGATGAAAATTCATATAGGGAAAGTACTGCTAAAATAATAAATCAAAGTATAAATAAAAATTTAGAAAATAGTAAATATGAATCAGAAAAAGAAAATATTATTGCAAAGGTTGAAATGAATAATAAGAACTATATAAATAAGGATGAGGGAATTAGCAATAAGAAGCAAAATGATGATATATATAAGGCGTGTAAATATTCAGGAAAAATGTTTAATGAAATAGATGATGAAATAATAGAAAATATGGATATTGAAGGATGTAATAAAAATAAATAATTATTATAACTTATAAATGGGGGTATTTTATGAAGTACCAACAATTGATGAAACAATATTATGGTGATATAAACAACTTAAGTCAATTGCTACAATCAATGGTAAATTCATATAGATTATTAATTGCAGGAGCTGCGGAATTAAATAATATAAATGAAGCAAAAAGCAGTTATGTTAAGGTAGCAGTAAAAAGAGCTGATAGCTTAGGAAAAATAATAGATCATATAATAGATTTAATAGATGAATGTGGAGAGGGATATTTTAAATATATTAAAATTGTAGGAGGGCATATTTTAAAGAATACAGATAATAATGTCATTTTAACTGAAGTAGATAATGAGTTACTATTTCAAGATGCATCTGTAAGAGAAGAATATGAAGCATTAAAGCAATTTAAAGAACAATATGATAAAAAAAATAATAATTAAAAGAATATCATATAAATAACAAGCTATGGTTTTAAAACTATAGCTTGTTATTTATATGATTAAAATTTCTTTAGCTTTAATTTACTTACCATTAAATAAGAGCCTAATAATAATAATAATAATGGAATAAGTGCAGATATTTGTTTATTAACAGTAAATAAAGAAAATAAAGCTAAACAACTACCGGTTACGGTAATTGGAACACCTGTAAACACTCCATTAAATTCACTTGTATTGTATTTAGCTAATCTAAATGCACCACAAATTGGAAATAATAATAAAGGAATTATTCCAAATATTTTAGAAGGGCCTAATGTATAAAAATTAAATAGCAAAAATACTAATATAGATGGTGCTACACCAAAGGAAATTAAATCTGCTAATGAGTCTAATTCCTTTCCTAAGTCACTTGTAACTTGTAAGTAACGTGCAATTCTTCCATCATATCTATCTACTAATGCAGCAAGTAATATAAGAATACATGATAATTGATAATTGCCTTCAAATGTGCTTAGTAATGATAAAATACCAAGTGATAGATTAATAAAGGTAAAGATATTAGGAATACAGCTTTTTTTCATATAATCACTCCTAGAATAATCTTTCTATTTTATATTATATCATAAAATTTATAAAAAATTAACAAAAATTAGGAAGAGGTGAAAAATGTAGAAAAAAGCTAAAAACAAAGAATAAATTAAGTTTATTTATTATAAAATAAAATATATTTATGTATGGCTTATGTAGAAGTATATGGTATAATTTTTTTATGTAATTAGGAGGGGTATAATGAAAAAAGTAAAGTTAATTTATAATCCATATTCAGGAGAAAATGTTGTTTTATCTAAATTACACAATATAATTAGTATACATCAGCAGGCAGGATTGACTATAGTTCCCTATAGAATTGTAAAGGAGTGTAGTATAGAGGAAGCATTTGAAGATGTTACACCTAGTGAATATGAGTATATTTTAGTTGCAGGTGGAGATGGAACTGTAGATTCTGTTGTAAACACTATGGCTAAAAAAGGTATTTCATTACCTATAGGTATTTTGCCAGTTGGAACAGCAAATGATTTCTCAAAGTTTTTAGGAATACCATTTGATGTAGAAGAAGCATGTAAACAAATAATAAATTCTACAGCTACAAGTGTGGATTTAGGTAAAATTAATGATAAATATTTTGTTAATGTTGCAAGTACAGGACTTTTTACTGATGTTTCACAAAAAACAGATGTAAATTTAAAAAATACCATAGGAAAGTTAGCGTATTATTTAAAGGGACTAGAAGAATTACCTAACTTTAGACCTCTTAAGGTTAATATAAAGTCAGATGAAATGAATTTTGAAGGTAATATGTATCTTATGCTTGTGTTCAATGGACAGACAGCGGGTAATTTTAATTTAGCTTCTAGATCAGATGCTACAGATGGACTTTTAGATGTTATAGTATTTAAGGCAGTTCAAGTTTATGAGTTATTACCACTATTCATAAAGGTTCTAAAAGGAGAACATTTAGATTCTGATAAAGTAATATATTTTAAAACAAATCATTTACATGTTGAATGTAATGAAGATATTGTTACAGATATTGATGGAGAAAAAGGGCCGGATTTCCCATTGGATATAAAATGTATAAAAGGTGGAGTTAAAATTTTAGGGGCTAATATAGCAAAATAAAGAATAAATATAAAAGTAAATTAATAATTATAAATAATAGTATTTTTATAAGGGAGAGAAAATATGAAAGCCTTTATTTATTTATGTATATTATTATTTATAATTATTTTTTCTTTGTATTTAATATGGTTAAGT
>ERZ773239.337-NODE-337-length-53745-cov-7.661725_pt1 | contig 53745 bp, 56 predicted proteins | sample MGYA00580521_ERZ773239 | MGnify/ENA primary metagenome ERZ773239 (study PRJEB29015, sample SAMEA2737801) | human gut metagenome | biome: human gut; feature: human-associated habitat; material: faeces | place: China | collected 2012 ... | reverse complement strand
ACAATGTGAATTATTAGCTAGAAGTGCAGCATAAAAAAGTTTGACTTTTTGTGTCCAAAATATTGACATAAGACCATTTGGGTTTTCGAGATTATTCAATTCTTTCAAATTTCATTTTATGATAGTCGTTTATTCCACAAAACTCCCATTCGTAGGACTTATCTGCATTTTCAAGATTTGTAATTGGACAATAACAAGATGCTGCAAAAATATCATCTCTTTCATCAGCTGCTCCCAATTCTTTTAAATATGATTCATAGTCAGGATGGTTTCCTGTTGAACCAAGAAGTGCAGATAAGGCTCCACCAGCACTAGTACCATTAGAAATTATTTTCTCTACATTACCAGGAATAATGTTTTTATTATGACGAAGGTAACGTACAGCGGCTTTTAAATCAACAATGCATGCTGGAGCAGTTCCGGTAAATTTACCATTTTTATCTTTTAATCCCCTACCACGAGCACCAGGAGAAACTACGATATATCCGTGTAAAAGTGCATAAAAAGTAGCATTGGGCTTGTTAATAAATTTGTTGATACCAGGCTTTTCAGGGGCTCCTGGCATATAGCCAGCTACTTTATTTGGGGAGAAGATTGGTGCAGTGTTTAAATTATAGTTTCCTATTGAATTTCCTTCATAATAAGTTTCAGGTACAAATATACTTAGTTTTTGAAAGTTAGGGTCTATTGGATTCTTAACATATATTATGTTTTCAAATGCACGATATTTTAGTGTTTTCTCATCTAAAGTTATTGTTTCTATAGTATATTTTTTATCATCAAATTTTAAATCGTAATTCATTTTATGGTTCCTTTCAATAATATTCTTTTATATAATTTTAAGATTATTATGGGAAAGTAAGCAATTCAATTTGTAAAATGGATATATTCCAATTAGGAATATATTTAATTGCCAAAAGTAAAACAAAAAAATCATATGTGAAATTATTAAAAACACATATGATTTTTGATTTATTTATATTACATAAATTTAATCTACCTCTACTAATATCCACATATGAGACCAAGCTTCGGTATTAGTAGTTTGAATTGTTGGAATTAATTCTTCTCGAGAATCATATTGCAATCCTAGTATTTTACTACTATTTCTATTTTCCAGTGTATAATAAGAATCCCATGTACTATTAAATTTCCATTGTTGGTTATATCCATTATTATCTTGCCATTGAACACAGGATGCACCATCATACAATGAAGAAGATGATATATCTAAAACTTTTCCGCTTCCGACATTTTGAATTTTATAATAGCCATCTCCTGTAGAAATTAGCCTCCATTTTTGACTATTCCAACCGTAATAGGTGTATTGTTCTATTGTGCTTCCATTATCAGAAGAGCCTCCAGAAACATTTAAGGCTTTTCCACTTAATCTATTTATTATTTTATAATTGGTATCAGTATTAGGAAAAGAACTATTAATAGTCTTAAAGGCAGCTAATGCCGTTGTAAATTTAAGAGTATTAGTAGAAACTTCTTTGCAAGCACCTAAAGGATATTCATCTGGAAGAACAGAGGAGGTAACTGCAGGCTCCCAATAAAAGACGCCTAAACCTTTATTGTTAGGAACTTCCATAACAGCATTAATAACAGCTTTAATTAGGTTATAACTTTCAGTTTCATCACTATCTAAACCACCAACCTCACAAACCATAACTTCCTTATTATAACGAGAAGCCATATCGTTTAAGTTATAAGATAATTCATCAATACTATCTTTATAATCCATATCGGCCCAATAAGGATAATAAGACATACCAATAACATCATAGTTAGCTTCTGCAGTAGTTAAGGAATCAAAAATGGTTCTAAATAATTCATTTTCATGACCTTCTGCTAAATGAATAATAACCTTTGATGATGGACTAACTTTTTTTACAGCTTCATAACCTTTATTTATGAATGATACCCAGTTAGTAACATCAGGAGTGCTACTTCCATTCCAGATATAGCCGTAGGGCCAAAGCATTCCTGAATTATTTTCATTACCAACTTGTACCCATTCAGGATAAATACCAGCATTAGCAAGGGAAGTCATAACCTCGTAAGTATGATTATATACATCTTCCTTGAGTTGTTCTAATGAATGATTGGACCATTCCTCAGGGATGTCCTGATAAGCAGGATCAGCAAAATGATCGCTATAATGGAAGTCAATCATTATTTTTAGCCCTAAATCAGAAGCTTGTTTAGCCATTTCGACTACACTATCTTTATCAGCATAGCCTAATAAACAAGTAGTACCATCGTTTTTAGTCCATTGAGCACTTGTAGGAGGATTAACAAAAACCCTTAATCTAACAGAATCAATCCCTTGGTCTTTAAGTATTTTTAATGGATTTTCAGTAATTCCAGATTCATTTACCCATGATATTCCATTATCTTGAAGCTGACTTATCCATCCAATATCAGCACCCTTAGAAATAGTAGAATAAGCAGATGCAGAAATACTTTTAGTAGAGTTATTAAAAGAAGTCAACAAGAATAATGAAGTAATCACCAGTAAAATAATTTTGAGAAAATTTTTAAACATAAGCTTTACCTCCTGAAAAATAAATTGAATTTTCAAAATAGGGTAGAACTTTATAAGATGTGTTTGAAAATGTTTGTTTTTGTGTATAAGCTAAATATATTTATTAAGTAATTTAGAAATTAATATAGCAAATCCTATTTTGTTAAAAAGAATAAAAGACGTCTTTAAATATATTTTATAAGTAAAAATATTAAATGTAAACATAATCAAAGAAAAAATATTAATTTAAAACAAATATAAATAAGAAATTAATGTATTAAAAAGAAAGTAATAGGAAAATATAGTAATTGGTAGTGATAAAGAGTAAAACTGATATAATTTAAATGAATACCCAAATTAAATAAAATATGAGCAAATAAATTTATTGAAAAAAAAGGAAATAAGTATATAATAAAAATATAAACAAAAAAGATAAAAAACAAACAAATACAAACAAAAGCAAGCATCGGAGGTGAAAAAATATGCTTAAAGAAGAAAGACATCAGTTCATTTTAGAAAAACTAAATAAGAGTGGAATTATTAAAGTTGCAGATTTAACAGATGAGCTTGCAGCAACTGAAATGACAATAAGAAGGGATTTAAGATTTTTAGAAGATAAGGGATTATTAATAAGAATTCATGGTGGTGCAAGGCTTAAGGAATATATAAGATTCGAGGAGCTTTCACCAAATGAAAAGAGGAGTATAAATACTCAACACAAAATAGAAGTGGCCAAGATTGCAGCAAGTTTAATAAGCGATAATGATAATATATATATAGGGCCAGGAACAACAACTGAGTATATGTATGATTATATTGAAGCTCGAAATGTAAAAATTATAACTAATTGCCTTAATATTTTTGAAAAGTTCAAAGATGATGATAAATTTGATGTCATATTAGTTGGCGGTAGATTAAGAAAGAAAACAAGTACATTTGTTGGAGCCTTTGCTAATGAAACTTTAAGTAAAATAAGAGTTAAAATGGCGTTTATTGGTGCTAATGGTATTTCGGATAATAATATAATGACATCTAATGAAGAAGAAGGTGAAAGCCAAAGAATTATAATTAATAATTCAATGGAAAGGTATTTAATGTGTGATTGTAGCAAAATTGAAAAAGAAGACTTCTATACATTATATAAGTTAGAGGACATTACTGCATTGGTTACTAATGAATGTTTAGATAAAGAATTAAAAGATAAGTATTCTAATTATTGTAAAATAATTTGTAGTATAAAGGGGGAATAAAAATGAAAATATTAATAGGGTCAGATAAAATGGGTGAATCTTTAAAGAATCACCTAAAATCATATCTTATCTGTAAAGGATATCAAGTGATTGATAAAACAGAAGATGGAATGGATTTAGTCGATTCAGCTCATGTAGTTTGTAAAGGAATACTTAGTAATGAAGGAGATAGGGGAATACTAATAGATGAATTTGGCGCAGGATCATTTATGGCTGCTAATAAGCATAAAGGAATAATATGTGCAGAGGTATCTGATGAGCATTCAGCACATATGACAATAGGTCATAATAATACATCTGTAATAGCTTTAGGATCAGGAATAATTGGAGAAAAATTAGCTGAAAGAATAGTCGATTCGTATTTAGAATCAGAATATGATGGTGGTAGACATCAAATAAGAGTAGATATGTTGAATAAAATGTTATAGGAGGATTAAAGATGAGAATAGCAGTTGCGTGTGATCATATTGTTACAGATAGAAAAAATCATGTAGTAGAATATTTAAAGGAAAAGGGTCATGAAGTTATAGATTGTGGTACTTATAATAATGAAAGAACTCACTATGCTATATATGGTAAAAAAGCAGCTGAGAAAGTTGTTGGTGGACAAGCTGATTTAGGTGTAGTCCTTTGTGGAACTGGTGTTGGAATTACAGCATCTACAGCTAAAGTTGTAGGTACTAGACCAACATTAGTAAGGGATATATCCTCAGCAGTATATGCAAGGAAACATTTAAATGCCAATATATTGGGGTTTGGAGGAAGAATTACTGGAGTAGGACTAATGGAGAATATAATTGATGCATTTTTAGAAACTAAATTTGAGCCAACTGAAGCAGATAATAAAATAATTGAAAAGATTGATTCAATTGCGGTAGCAAAAGAAGGGCAATTTGGTAATGAAAAATTCTTTGATGAGTTTTTAGAAAAGTGGGATAGAGGAGAATATCACGATTAAAAAATAAAAATAAGAATAAAAATAATGGAGGGTTAAATTATGACACCAGAAGAATTAGAATTAATAACAGTTGAAATAGTGGCTTATGCAGGAGATGCAAGATCTAAATATGTAGAAGCGTTAAATTATGCAAATGAAGGCAATTTTGGAGAAGCAGAAAAATTAATAGAAGAAGCATCAGAGTTAATAAATGAAGCTCATAAAGTACAAACTAATATGATACAAATGGAAGCGGCAGGAAATAAAGTAGATGTTAGCTTTTTAATGGTACATGCACAGGATCATTTAATGACAGTAATGTTATTAAGAGATATAGTTAAAAACTTTGTAAATTTGGCAAAAAAAATAGGATAGTATAAAAAGTGTAATTGGGTATTGAAAAATTGGTAAGGGGAGATATAGATGAACAAATTAATAGGTCTAATTGAAAAAATGAAGCCTTTTTTTGAAAAGGTTTCAAGAAATCCTTATTTAAGAGCTATAAGAGATGGTTTTGTAAGTTGTATTCCAGTAGTTTTATTTTCAAGTCTTTTCATTTTAGTAGCATGTGTGCCAAATATTTTTGGGTATTATTGGCCGGCTGATGTAGATACTGCATTATGGAAAGCTTATAACTATTCAATGGGAATATTATCTATACTTATGGTAGCAACAATAGCTAAGAGTTTAGCAGAAAACTTTAATAATAAATTACCTAAAACAAGGCAAATAAATATTGTATCAGTAATGATTGTAGCAATAATTTCTTTCTTATTAGTAAGTGTAGAAACTATTGAAGGTGGTTTATCAACCACTTATATGGGAACAAAGGGTCTATTGGCAGGATTTATTGTTGCATTTATAGTACCTAATATCTATAAAGTTTGTGTAAAGAATAATGTCACTATAAAAATGCCAGATGAAGTGCCTAAAAATATTTCTCAAACTTTTGCTGATTTAATTCCGTTATCAATTTGTGTATTATTTTTCTGGCTATTTGATATAGTATTTACTAATTTTGCAGGAATGTGTTTTAGTGCATGGATTTTAGAGGTTCTTCAACCATTATTTACAGCAGCAGATGGATATTTGGGTGTAGCTATTATTTATGGAGCTATGGCTATGTTTTGGTTTGTTGGAATTCATGGACCTTCAATTGTTGAACCCGCTGTAACAGCAATTTACATTGCGAATATTGAGGCAAACTTACAACTTGTACAAGCTGGGGAACAAGCTACCAATATTTTAACACATGGTACATCATATTTTGTTGCTACTTTAGGGGGAACTGGAGCAACTTTAATGTTAACAGCAATGTTTGCATTTATGGCTAAATCAAAGCAACTTAAGGCTTTAGGGAAAACATCATTTATACCTGTATTATGTGCAGTAAATGAACCAGTATTATTTGGCGCTCCTATAGTTTTAAATCCTATATTCTTTGTTCCATTTATATTGACTCCTATATTTAATGTATGGATATTTAAATTCTTCGTTGAGGTATTAGGAATGAACAGCTTTATTTATACTTTACCTTGGACAACACCAGGAACAATTGGTTTAATTTTAGGAACTGGATTTGCAGGGTTATCATTTGTGTTAGCACCATTATTATTAGTAATTGATTTTGCAATGTATTATCCATTCTTTAAGGTATATGATGCACAGTTAGTTGAAGAAGAAGCAAAGAAAAGAGCAGATGTAATTATAGAAAATGCTGAAGAAGAAGTAAAAGCTGAAGTTGCAGCAGTAAGAGAAATAGATATAGCTAGTAAATCAGATAAAGAGTTAAGTGTATTAGTGCTTTGTGCTAGTGGAGCAACAAGCAGTATGTTAGCAAACTCTATTTCAAAAGGTGCAAAAGCGAAGAATATAAAATTAGAATCAATTGCAATGGCATATGGGCAACATAAAGAAGTTATAACAGACTATGATTTGATAATTTTAGCTCCTCAAATGGCATCTATGTATAAGGAATTAGAGAAGGATTGTAGTGCAAAAGGTGTAAAATCAGCTACTACTTCTGGAGTAGAATATGTAAAATTAACAAGAGATTCATTAGGAGCATTAAAATTTGCATTAGATATAATAAATAATTAATTTTAGAAACAAAGTAAATATCATACTATGAGTGTAAAAGGAGAAAAAAGAATATGTATAACTTTGGAGACGATTTTATCTTTGGTGGGGCAACAGCTGCATATCAAGCAGAAGGTGGAGCAAAAGATGATGGAAGAGGACCATGTATATGGGATGAGTATTTAAATAGACCAGAAAGTAAATTTAATGGAGATGTAGCAAGTGATTTTTATCATAAATATAAAGAGGATATAAAATTATCAAATGAATTTGGAATAAATGGAATTAGAGTGTCTATTTCTTGGAGTAGAGTTATACCAAAAGGTGTAGGAGAGGTTAATGAAAAAGGAATAGAGTATTACAATAATTTAATAAATGAGTGTATAGCTAATAACGTTGAGCCGTATGTTACTTTGCATCATTTCGATACACCATTACAATTATTCAAAAATGGTGATTGGTTAGATAGAAATAATATTGATCATTTTGTTAATTTTGCTAAGGTGTGTTTTGATAATTTTGGAGATAGGGTAACTAAATGGATAACATTTAATGAAGCATGGGCAGTAGCTCAAAATGGATATATAATTGGTAATTTTCCACCAAGCATAAAGTATGATATTCCGAAAGCTATACAATCTATGCATAATATGATGGTAGCGCATAGTAAAGTTATTGAATTATATAAAAGTATGAATCTAAATGGAGAAATAGGAATAGTTCATACTCTAGAAGGTAAATATCCAATTACTAATTCTCCAGAAGATGTTAGAGCTGCAAAATTAGATTATGTATTATCTAATCAATTTATGCTAGATTCTAATTTTAAGGGATATTATTCTAAAGAAACTATGGAAGTTATTAATGAAATTATGGATAAGAATCATGGTGAACTTAAGATTTATTCTGGTGATTTAGAGATTATTAAATCAGCATCTGAAAAAATAGATTTTTTAGGAATGAATTATTATTCAAGTCATTTCTTACAAGCTTACGAAGGTGAAAGTAATATATATCATAATGGTAATGGAGAAAAAGGGACAAGCGTTTTTGCACTTAAAGGCGTAGGAGCACGTGTAAATAATCCTAAAGTAGAAACAACTGAATGGGATTGGCCAATTTACCCTCAAGGGCTTTGTGATATGTTAATAAAAATTAAAAATGATTATCCTAACTATAAAAAGATATATGTAACTGAAAATGGAATGGGATATAAAGATGAATTTATAAATGGAAAAATAGAGGATACTCCTCGTATTGATTATGTAGCAAGACATTTAAAAGCTATACTAGAAGCTAAAGAAAAAGGGGTAAATGTAAAGGGATACTTTATATGGTCACTTATGGATGTACTTTCATGGAGCAATGGATTTAATAAAAGATATGGTCTATTTTATGTAGATTTTAATACTCAACAAAGATATCCAAAGAAAAGTGCTTATTGGTTTAAGAAAATGTCAGAAGAAAAAAGATTAGTTGATTTAAATGAAATAAGGTATTAAGGAGATGGTGTAAATGATATTATCTACTAAGGAAATGCTTTTAAAGGCTCAAAGAGAAGGATATGCAGTGCCTGCATTTAATATCCATAATCTAGAAACTTTGCAAGTGGTTGTTGAAACTGCAATGGAAATGAGGTCTCCTGTTATTGTAGCAGGAACTCCATCCACAATAGAAAGTTATGCTGGGCCAGATTATATTAAAGCAATGGCTGAAGTTGCAGCAACTAAATATGATGTTCCTATTGCTATTCACTTAGATCACTTTGAAGATGTTGATGCTATTAAGAAGAATATAGACTTAGGCTTTAAGTCTTGTATGATAGATGCATCTAAAATGGAATTTGAAAAAAACATTGAGACAGTTAAAGAAGTTGTAGATTATGCTCATAGATATGATGTAGTAGTAGAGGCTGAATTAGGTAAGCTTGGTGGAAGAGAAGATGATTTAGTTGTTGATGAAAAAGATACAATGTATACAAATCCTGAGGATGCTGCAGAGTTTGTACGTAGAACTAATATTGATTCTTTAGCAGTAGCAATTGGAACTGCTCATGGTTTGTATAAAGGAGAACCTAAATTAGACTTTGAAAGATTAGTAGAGATAAAAGAAAAGGTAGATATTCCTTTAGTTTTACATGGAGCATCTGATGTACCAGATGATTTAGTTAAAAAGGCTATATCATTAGGAATATGTAAAGTAAATGTTGCTACTGATTTAAAAATTCCTTTTGCAAAGGCAGTAAAAGAATATTTAGATGAACATAATGGTGAAAGTGATCCAAGAAAATATATGACACCAGGGAAACTAGCTATGAAGGAAATAGTTAAGAATAAGATTGAAGTGTGTGGAAGTATGAATAGATACTAGTAGGAAAAGGCTGTTGCAGTAAATGCACGGCCTTTTTCTATAAAAAGTATTAAAGTGGAAAAATATTGGAGGTATATATGATATTAGTAATAAATTTAAATGCATCTGTAGATAAGAGGTATGAAATGGAAAAGTTAGATAAAGGAGAAGTAATGCGAGCTACAACAGTGGAGAATACACCTGGTGGAAAGGGAATACATGTTGCTAATGTAGCTACAATATTAGATGAAGAATGTATAGTAACTGGTTTTTTAGGCGGGAAGACAGGAGAATTTATTGAGGAAAAGCTTAAGGATTATGGAATTAAATCTGACTTTGTAAAAATTAAGGGTGATACAAGAGAGTGTTTAGCTATAATAACTAATGATTTAATACAAACAGAAATACTTGAGCCAGGACCAATTATTGATAATAATGAACGAGTGAACTTTATAGAAAAGTTTAATAAACTAAGTGAAAGTGCGAATATTATAGTAATTTCAGGTAGTGTACCACAAAATATTGAAACTGGATTTTATAGAGAATTAATAGAAATAGCTAATAAAAAGAACAAGAAAGTGTTATTAGATACAAGTGGGATACTTTTAGTTAATGGTGTTAAAGGAAAACCTTATTTTGTAAAGCCAAACAGAGATGAAATTGAAGCATTGACTGGTAGAAAAATAGAATGTACTAATGATGCGATAAATGAAATTAGATACTTTCATAATGATGGAATAGAATTTGTTGTTATATCTTTAGGTGAAGAAGGCTCAATAGTTGGTTTTAATAATAAGATATATAAGGTAACGGTACCTAAGGTTAATGCAATTAATCCTGTTGGATCAGGTGATTCGTATGTTGCAGGTGTAGCTATTGGATTAGCAAGAAATTATAATATAAATGATGTATTGAAATTGGCTTCAGCTTGTGGAACCGCTAATGCTATGGAGAAGGAAACTGGAAGTGTTAGGAAAGAGATTGTTGATGAATTAATAGATAAAATTAGAATAGAAGTTTTGGAATAGTAGGTATTTGTATTTCAAATTTAGGTGGAGCCTGTAAATAATTTTGTGTATTCTGAATTTCCTCTTGGAAATAATGAGTGATTTTTAAAATTTAAATTTTATTTAGTTTTGTCTAAATATAGGTTTTATTGACATTTTAAATATTACCCTATATGTATATTATCCCCACCTATTGGGAATAATATATTTTAGGGAAAATATCAAAAGAACTTTATTTTAGGTTTATCCCAATTTGAGGTTCTTTTTTTATCTAAAATATCAATAAATTTGTATTTTAGCAAATTGGAAAGTAGATCCGATAGCTTCCTTGAAGCCATTAAGACCATCAACGCAGAATATAAGTACATTTTGAAGACCTCTATTCTTTAAATCGTTTAATACAGATAGCCAGAATTTACTTGATTCATTAGCCACAATCCATATCCCTAAAACTTCTTTTTCTCCATCTAAATTGACACCAATAACAACATATGCAGCTTTAATCACTACTTGTTTATCCTTTCTAACTTTATAATGAATTACATCCATAAATACAAATGAGTATGTTTTTTCTAGAGGTCTACTTTGCCATTCGGCTACCAGCGGTAAGATTTTATTTTTAATATTAGATACAGTTTCAGCACTAATATCCACTCCTTAAAGTTCTTTTACTTTTTCGGAAATATCACGAGTTGTCATTCCAGTTGCATATAGACCTAATATTTTTTCATCTATTCCATTAACTGACCTTTGATGTTTAGGAATAATTCTAGGTTCAAATTCACCATTTCTGTCTTTTGGTATATCTATTTCAACTGGTCTTAATTCTGTTTTTAATGTTTTCTTTGAATAGCCATTTCTACTATTATCAATGGATTTACTAATAGAATCGTACTTTTCATAACCTAATGCTTCATCCATTTCAGTTTCTAATGATTCTTGAATCACATCTTTAAACATATCTTTTAGATCATTTAAAATTTCATTTGGAGTAGTAAAGTTTTGCTCCTTAATATATTTTCTTAATAATTCTTTCGACATATTTGACATATAAAAAACTCCTTCTTGTAATAATTGTTTATCTCAACTATTTCTAAAAAGGAGTTGATTTTATTCAGTTTACACAAAGTTTTTTACAGAGCCAAAAAGCTGTACAATGACAGCTTTTTTCTTATTTACACTTCTATAAATCATATAATACAAATTTAGTAAAAACCTCACTTATTTATGGTACGGTTCTCCGTAACTACTCTAAATGAGGTTTTGCCACTTTATTCTTTTATCTATTATATATAATTATGCTATAATTCCCACGCTACAGTTTATTTTAATAGATCATTTATTATTGAAGCTAATTTCTCAGGTTCATATGTTGGGGCAAATCTCGAAATAACCTTACCATTTTTATCCACTAAAAATTTAGTAAAATTCCATTTTATATCTTCTCCATCAGTTTTAAACCCTAGATCTTCAAGCTTTCCGTATAATAACTTTGATTCTTCATCTTCTTCTGCTTGTGGTGCTTCTGATTTTAAAAACTTATATAAGTCTGAAGCATTTTCTCCATTTACTTCAATTTTAGCAAAAGTTTCAAAAGTTGTTCCATATGTTAATTTGCAAAAACTTGATAACTCAGCATCACTTCCTGGTGCTTGTTGGAAAAATTGATTACATGGAAAATCTAATATTTCAAAACCTTTATCTTTATATTCATCATAAATCTTTTGTAACCCTTCATATTGTGGTGTAAATCCACATCCACTTGCTGTATTTACTATTAAAAGAACCTTTCCTTTATATTTTTCTAAAAGTATTTCTTCTCCATTTGTCTTTTTTATTTTAAAATCATATATCATAATTTTTTCTCCTTCTTATAAATGTTTCTCAATATTTTCTTTAATCACCTGTTTAGGTGAAAATCCTATTAATCTTTGAACTTCTTGACCTTTTTTTAATAATACTAATGCAGGAATATTAGATATATTATATTGTTCTGCAATATCCATACTGTTATCAACGTTAACCTTTATTATGTTAATTTTATCTTCAAATTCAGCTTGTAACTCATCCAATATTGGTGAAATCATTTTGCAAGGTCCACACCATTCTGCAAAAAAATCCACTAAAACTATATCTTTTTCAATTTCACTTTTAAATTCATTACTATTAACTACTTTCATCATAAATTATACCTCTTTATTTTTTCTTTTTATTTGCTCTATATAAGACACAGCTGATAATGCTGCTATATTTCCTTCTCCTGCTGCCTTAATATATTGATATGGAGTACCAACTATATCTCCTGCAGCATAACAACCTTCAATATTTGTTTTCATTGTTCTATCAACTTCTACATGATTGTTTTCAATTTTTAAACCTGGAACTAATTGTCCTGGTGATATACTATCTCTTAAAATAAATACCCCATCTGTTTCAATTTCACTATTTTTAAGAATAAGTTTTTTAACTGAACTATCTCCTACTATTTCCACTGGAATATCCTTTATTATTTCAATAGATGAATCAACTTCTATTTCTTGCTTATACATTGGCACATAATATACCTTTGATGCTATTGTTCCTATAAAATTTGCTTCAGCTTCTTCATGCTTATTATAAGCAATTATTGTTACGACTTTATCTTTATATAAAGGAGCATCACATGTTGCACAATATCCTACCCCTTTACCTAAAAACTCTTCTTCCCCCTTAAATGGCTTACCAAAATTAACTCCTGTAGCTAATATTATTGAAGTAGCTTCATACATTTTGTCATTTACCATTAAAGTAAAATAATCTCCCATAGCATAAATGCTATTCACTTTTTCTTCTATTATTTCAATATCCATTGCTTTTAAATGATTAGCAAATTCATCTCTTATTTCTACTCCACTTTTTCCATAAAAACCTAAATAATTATTTATCTTATGAGCCTTTACAAGTTTTGTACTTATTTCCTTACTTCCAAAAATAATAAATCTTTTATTTCTTATCTTTGCATTTAATGCTGCTGATATTCCAGCTGGTCCACTTCCTATTATTGCAATATCATATCTTTCATTCATTTTATCATTACCACCTATAATTATTTTAATAATTTTTTAATATCCTCTTCAATTTTTAATGGCTTTACTGTAGGTGCATATCTTTTAACTACATTTCCTTCTGAATCAATAAGAAATTTTGTAAAATTCCATTTAATTTCTTTACTCAATAAACCTTTTTTCTCATTTTTTAAGAACTTATATAATGGATGTGCATTTTCTCCATTTACCTCAATCTTTTGGAACATATTAAATGTAACTCCATAGTTTAAAGAGCAGAACTCTTGTATTTCTTCATTGCTTCCTTTATCTTGATGTGCAAACTGATTGCAAGGGAATCCTAAAATTTCTAGACCTTCTTCTTTATATTTCTTATTTAATTGTTCTAATTCAGTAAATTGTGGTGTTAACCCACATTTACTTGCTGTATTAACTACTAATACAACTTTACCTTTAAATGCTTCCATCTTAACTTCTTGCCCATTCATTTTTTTTGCTGAAAAATCATAAAATTTCATATTTTATCCCCTTTTAATTTTATCAAATTTAATTTTATTCAATTAATTATTCTAAATTTATAGAATTTGCTACATACACATTTAATTAAAAGATCAATTCTAATTAAATGTATATTTCAACAAATTCTTACTTAAATGTTGCTAATAAATTATCTAACAATCTCTTTAGCTCAACAACATCTTCTATGTTCTTGCCAAACTTACAATACATTTTCTCTGGAACCTCAATGATTTCCTCCTTCATTTTTCTTCCTTTTTCAGTAACCTCCACAATAACTACTCTATCATCATCCTTATCTCTATATTTATCTATTAATTCCATTGAAAGTAGCTTTTTTAATACAGGAGTAAGAGTTCCTGAATCTAAATGTAGTTTTTGCCCCATTTCCTTTACCGTTATCTTTTCATACTCCCATACAACTAACATAGCAATATATTGAGTGTATGTAAGTCCATATTTATCTAACTGTGGTTTATAAGTTTTTATTACTTCTCTTGAGGCTGCATATAATGAAAAACATAACTGATTATCTAATTTCATTTTCTCATATTTACCCATTATAATTCCCCTTTTTTAAATTTTTTCAAATTTAATTTTATTCAATTAATCTTGTTATTATATTATTACTATTCACCACTTTTGTCAAGTGTAAATTAATATAAATATATTTTTTAACTCTTTATTATTACTTATGGTAGTATATTTTCAATTACAAAAATAGCCTTAGGCAAGTTATACCAATACCTAAAGCTATAAACCTCACTTACTTGTGATACGGTTCTCCGTATCAGTAATAAGTGAGGTTTATTTTTTTAATAATTTTCAAAATTCTTTCAATCATATATTAATGCTAATCTTCTTAAACTCGTCTCTACAGTTATCTCTCCATTATCCTTTATTTGCTTTATTTCATCTAGTAGATACTCTTTAATTTTTTTCAAAACCTATAGTATCAAAATTATAAGCTACTAACGAATATTCTTTATATTTAGTAAAGTTTTCATTTTTTATTTCCTCTAGACTACTATATTATGATTTATACTGTAAAGCTTCAATCTGTGTAATTAAATTAGCTTGCTTTTTCAATCTTTCTCTTAACTTAGTTTTTTCTTTTATTAGCTCTATTAATTCTAGTTCTGTTACATCAAGACTTCTTGGAATGTATGTTTCATCACCTCTTCTAGTGGCCTTGTAGACACAGAACCTTACTTCATATCTCTTTAGCTCCTTGATATAAATTTTCTCTATTGAGTATTTTAATTATATTAGTATATTCTGGTATTAAACCTGTAATTTATCTTGTTTCATTATTTCGATATCTACGATATTTTCTGCTATAACTACATATCCACCTAAATCTTGCTCTACATCCCTAATACCATAATTTTTCTCTAGTATATTAACAGTATCATGTATACTTTTAATAACTTCAATTTTATACTTTTTTAATTGTTTTAATTGTTCTTTCAAATAAATTTTTCCATTTTAAACTCCTCTTCTCAAAAAAGTGTGCTACACATTGGAAAATATGTAAAAACTCTTATTTTATATATAATATATATTTATAATTAGCTTTAATTCAGATAAAACTATAATTCTATTTTCCAACATACTTCCTTATACTAAATGATTATAATTTTAACAACTCTATACATATCTTTTGTTTTATTTACTAAATATAGTGTTATCGTTATAAATTATCTTTATCGTATATTTAATAGATTTTTTATTTCTACTCACCGTTAAAGAATCTTTTTAGAATCACAAATCTAACATGTATTATTCAAAATATAATAAAATACAACGGAAAAATCTTTGCATTTCAAGACTTTACCATTGTATTTCACCTTGTTTATTATTTTTAATTTTAATTTTTATACTAAATTTGTAGATATATTTTAACTCTTTCTCCTTGAATATCTCTCTAAATAGTTATACTTTTATTTTTTTTAGATAAAACTAATGTTAATATAAATGTAACCACAAAAGCTATTCCAAGCGAGATAAAGAAGTTTACTATATTTTGAGGTCTTATTGTTACAAAACCTATAATCCCTGTTGGCCCTGGAGATACATTTAATACATTTGTAAATACCGAATATGCAGAACCCAAAGCACTACCTATCATAGCAGAATAGAAGGGTGTTTTTAACTTTAAATTAACACCAAACATAGCTGGTTCAGTAATCCCTAATAATGCTGATATACCTGATGTTAATGCTATGCTTCTTAATTTTTTATTTTTTGATGTAATAATTGATGCTAATGACGCTGCACCTTGTGCTACATTGTTACAAGATGCAATTGCTAAGAAAAATGAACCTCCAGTTACTGCTATATTAGCGAATAATTGCATTTCTACTGGAAGTATACTATGATGCATTCCAGTCATTGTAAGAGGTGCATATATAAATCCTAATACTGCTCCTCCAAGGAATCCCAAAGTATTATAAAGCCACATAAGAGCATTTGTTATGATTTCACCAGCGCCTCGCATTATTGGTCCTACTACCATAAATGTTGCAAGTCCTGTAATAAATACTGTAAATAACGGAGTTAATAAGTTATCTAAGAATTCTGGAATTACCTTTCTTAAAAGCTTTTCAATCTTAGCTAAAATATACGAAGATGCAATTACAGGTAATACTGTACCTTGATAACCTACACTTTCTATACTTAATCCAAATATATTCCAAGTTGGAATTGTTCCATCAACAACTGCAGCCCCATAACTATATCCATTTAATAAATCTGGATGAACCATTATCATTCCAATAACTGCTCCTAAATACGGATTTCCTCCAAATAACTTAGTAGCTGAAAATGCTATTAATATTGGTAAAAATACATATGCTGCATTTGCAAAAGTATTTATTAGCCTAGCTAAATCTGCAATTTGAGGATATGCTTCTACTATAGATTTACCTTGAATAAACAAATCTTGCGATGTTAGCACATTATTTATTCCCATTAATAAACCACTAGCAATTAATGCTGGTAATATTGGAACGAATAAATTAGACAATGTCTTAACTAATGCTTGAAGAGGATTCAATTTCTCATCTGCTTTCTTTTTAATCTCCTCTTTGCTAGATTCTGTTATTCCTGCTAAAGCAATTATTTCTTTATATACTTCATCAACAGTTCCACTACCAATTATTATCTGAAATTGACCTGAATTTGAAAAATAACCTTTTACTATTTCAACATCTGATAACCTATCTAAATCAACTATACTTTCATCTTTTAAAACTAATCTTAATCTGGTTGCACAGTGAGCTGCACTTATAATATTATCCTTTCCACCAATTATGTCTAAAATTTCTTTTGAGCTAGTTTTTATTTTTTGCTCTGTAGCCATATTTTTCTCTCCACCTTTCTCAAAAATCGTTTTCATTAATTATATAAATTTATTTTATAGATTGGCTTTGATAATAAATCTTTAATTGATGTATTATCAATAGCCGCTCCAAAATTATTTTTTAAACTTATAAACTATTGTTTCATATGGTCTTAAACTTATAACATTGCTAAACTTTGCACTATCAGTATAATTTGTTAATAAAGTTTCATAGGAATACTCACTATATTCATTTGGTAATTCAATTTCTATATTATTACTATAGAAATTGCATATTACTAAAAGTTCTATATTTTTATACTTCCTTATATATGCAAATACCTCTTTATGATTATCTAAAATCAATTCAAAAGTCCCATATTTAATTACATCATTCTCTCTTCTTAGTTTTATTAGTTTCTTATAATAATTTAATATTGAATTTTCATCATTAATTGAATCTTCTACATTTATATAACGATAATTATCATTTATATGTAACCATGCTTTTCCTTCTGTAAAACCTGCATTTTTTTCTTTGCTCCATTGCATTGGAGTTCTTCCATTATCTCTACTCTTTGCATAAATAGAATTCATAACATCTTGCTCGCTATATCCTAAAGCTCTTCGCGCTTTATAAACATTTAAAGTTTCTATATCATTGTAATCTTTTATAGAATTAAGTCTTATATTAGTCATTCCTATTTCTTCACCTTGATAAATGTAAGGCGTCCCCTTTTGCATATGCAACATAGTAGCTAACATTTTTGCACTTTCAACTCTAAATTTTTTATCATTTCCCCACCTTGAAACCATTCTTGGAAGATCATGATTATTTCCAAATAAACTATTCCAACCTTCTTCGTATAATTCTACTTGCCATTTCTTAAAAGTTTCTTTAAACTTTATGAAATCTAAAGGTGCTAAATCCCATCTACTTTTACCTTCTTGTTTATCTAATGAAATAACTTCAAACTGGAATACCATACTTAATTCTTTTCTATTTGGTGAACTATATAACTTAGCTATTTCTGGTGTTGCTCCCCATGTTTCTCCAACAGTTAATGAGTCATATCCTCCAAAAGTTCTTTTATTCATCTCTTGTAAATATTCATGTAACTTAGGTCCATTTTTAGTTATTAGTTTATCTACATCTTTACCTATTAAATCTATAACATCTAATCTAAATCCACCTACTCCAAGTTCTAACCAAAAATTAATCATTTCATATATTTTTTCTCTTACTAAGGGATTTTCCCAATTTAAGTCTGGTTGTCTCTTATCATGTAAATGGAAATAATATTGACCCGATGCCTCATCATAAGTCCATGCTGGTCCTCCAAAATTTGATTGAAGTTCATTTGGAACACCCCCATCTACTGGGTCTCTCCAAATATAAAAATCTCTATAAGGATTATCCTTTCCTTTTATTGCCTCAATGAACCACTTATGTTTATCAGATGTATGATTAACAACTAAATCCATAAGAATTTTAATATTAAATTCTTTAGCCTTATTAATTAATTCCTTCATATCATCCATTGTTCCAAATTCATCCATTATGTCATAGTAATCGCTTATGTCATAACCATTATCTACATTAGGAGATTTATATACTGGACTAAGCCAAATTACATCTATACCTAAATCTCTTAAATAACCTAACTTTGATATTATTCCTCTCAAATCTCCAATTCCATCATTATTACTATCCATATAACTACGTGGATAAATTTGATATACTATTGAGTCATGCCACCACTTGCGCTCCATAAAATCACCTACCTATTTATAACGTTTTCTTTTATGCTAAAAATATATATTGATTTTCATTTATATCAATCTATAATTGTATTATACATACTATTTTTTTTTTTAAACTTGCTCTATTTTATCCTAAAATAACATTATTTTGACTTTTTTAAGGAGGTTTATTTTTATGGCAAATATAAACTTAAAAGAAAAATCCAATCATGGAACTGCTATGTTTCCTTTTCACATATACAGTCACTTAGATTCAATAGGAAATTATTCTGTCCCTTTTCACTGGCACAATGAAATTGAAATTATATATATAGAAAAGGGTGAATTAAAAATTGATATTGATATGGTTACTATAATTGCAAAACCTGGAGATTATTTCTTTATAAATTCAGAACAATTACATCTTATTAATTCAGTAGATAATAAAGCATCTTTACATCATGCTATTGTTTTTTCACCCCAAATATTAAGTAGTTCATATTTCGACTATTGTGAAATAAATTATATTATACCTATATTAAATAATATAATTAGTTTTCCAACATCACTTCCGAAAAACAGTAAAGTTAAAAAAAAAATACTTAAAGAGATTTTAGATATGATAAATATATATAAAACTTCTAATAATGGATGGCAGTTAAATATCAAATCATCTTTATACAAGATAATTTCACTATTAATTTCTGAAGATATGTTATTAAATAAGAAAAATATTAAATCTATAAAAAAAGATTATAAGATAGATTTAATAAAAAAAATACTTAACTATATTCATGAAAATTACAATGATAAAATATATATTGAAGATTTAGCTTTAGAAGCAAATATGAATGTTCAATATTTTTGTAGGTTTTTTAAAAGTGTAATTGGAAAAACACCTGTAGAATATATTAATAGTTATAGAATCGAAAAAGCTACAGAACTTCTGCAAACTGAAACACTCTCAATTTCTAATATTGCATTAAGTGTTGGAATAGATAACTTTAGTTATTTTGTAAAGCAATTCAAAAAGTATAAAAACTGTACACCTTCCCAATACAGAAAATCTTTATAACAATAATATATTTATACTACAAATTAAAAAATCCACTAAAACATTTCTTATATTTTAGTGGATTTTATTGTTGATGCGAATCATAAATAAGCTCTCACCTATATTAATAATCCAATTTCAGTAAAAACCTCATTTATTTATGGTACGGTTCTCCGTTACACCTCCAAAGGAGCTCGATTTTTAATCATGTATATACTTACTATACTTTTCCTTAAATTTTTCAAAATCTTTATCTTTATTAAATGATAAATCTATCCATTCATCATTGCACAAATGGTAAACGTACTCTTTCTTCTTATGAACTATGTAATAGTCTGCCATTCCTTTAAAATTATTAACTAAATCGTCCTCAATCAATTCTCTTATTAATCTTTTATATTTTATATCTTTAACTTTACAATCAATATAAAAGTTATATACATTTTTAATACCTACATCATTTGTTTTTCCTAAGTCTGTAGCTATACAGTTTAAATTTTTTAGTAAATCTTTATTGCCTATATATGGGTTTATCCTTATATGTTTTTGTGTATAGCTAGGCTCATCATACAAATATTTACAATCATATTTACCATTTTCACTTTGTATAATTTCCCATTGAAAATGGTCATATTTATTTATTATAAATAGTATATCATCTTCATCATCAAATAAGTCATTAAAAATATCTAATGCTCTTGAATATACTAAATCTAAAATTCTATTATCTTCTGAAATTAATCCGTCAATGTCTTTTTTTAAATCTAAAGGTATAGTATTTTTATTAACACTACAAAAAGGTTGATGTAGCTTCAAATTTATATATGAATTGCTTATGTAATTTTTTAATTCGCTCATATATTTTATTTTCCTTTCTAGTACTAGAATTACTTTTATTTCATTATATTACAAATTTCAAGCAAGTACAATTAAGCATAGAAATATTAAAAAAGGAAGGGTCTTCATCTTCTTCAGACGCCCCTTCCTTAACTAAGTATCTTATTACATCTTCATTTATTTGTAACTCTATAGTGTCTATTGACCTCGACTTATCTATTGTAACTTTGGACACAAGTAAATTCAACAACTTCTTTCTTTGCTGTATTGTGCTACTCTCCTTGAACACTTGTCCAAACTTCTTCATCACTTGACTTACTAACTCAAAAGGTACTGGCTCCCCCTTCTGCTAGCATTATATCTTGCTTTGATTCATCTAGCCTAAATTTCATTGTCAGATATACTTATTTATTGTAAAATTTAAATATCTTAAAATAGGAGGTTGTATTTATATGGAAATAGAATCAAAAAATAGTCTTGCTAGGCTATGCATTTTAACTTCTAAGTTAAAGGAATCAAATAGCTCTAATCCTAATATTGCTTTTTCACGTATTTTCGAAGTTAATGAGAATAACTTACTTGAAGTAATGACTGCTTATTCTGATTTAATGCAGTTATGTAATAATTCAAATAATATAGTTGATAAATATTGCCCTAATAAAGAATTAGCAAAAAAACATATTAGTAATATTATGTACTCCTTATCAAAAATTAATTTTAGCGATAGCCTTGGAATGAATAGCTTTAAACATAGTTTATCTGACTCTTCTTTATCTAGCTTAGAAATGCTTTGTACTATGCTTCCATCAGATGGAGAAATTTTATCAAGTGATAAATTAAATAAAATTTATGAGAATATTAACTCTATTTCTAATGAGATTAACAGATCAAATATCAACAATGAGTTAAAAGAAATCTTGATTGATCGTATAGAAGACATTTTACTTATTATAAGAAAATATAAAATACACGGAACAAATGAACTTATCAAGTCTCTAGAAACATCTATTGGATCAATTTGTACTAATCAGACTAATATAAAAACAGAAGAGGAAGTTAGTCTTTGCAAAAATATTCTTTCAAAATTATCAAAATCCATTACATGTATAAATCAAAATATACCTTTAATAGAATTTGCTTCAAAAGTGCTCTCACAAATACAATAAAGAATGAACAAACTGTTTATTCTTTATTGCTTTATTTAAAACCTCGCTCCCTTATTTGTGATACGGTTCTCCGTATCAGTAGTAAATGCGGTTTTATTTCTATGATATTATATTATTAATGTTTGGGTATTTTTCCAATAGAGTGTCACCACATACCTTCTTAATATTATTTTTATTTTTTAAAATTATTTGCTTGTACAATTCTATCCTAGTATTTCCATTAATTCGTGAATCTAAATTACTCCTCATCTCTACATTATCTTTTAATTCCTCATAACCCCATTCAATTTTTTCTATCATTTCTACATCCCATTCTATATAATCAAAGCATTTACTTATATACGAATCATCTTTGATATTTCCATATGAGTAATAATCCCAATGACTACTTGAATCATTTCGGAACACATCTTTCCCTGCATTTAGAATAAATTTATTAAAAACCTTATATTTATTTAATAGACTCTTTTCATATTCATTTATATCAATATCTTTAATTAGTATAAAATTATTATAATTAGATGTAATTGATTCTATATCAATTCCTTTTGGGTGTTCAATTAGAGAACCACATAACATTTTCCAGAAATATTTTTTATATAAATATTTCTCCGATAATTCTTCACACAATAATGGATTAATATAATCTTGTATAAATCTTTTATTGCAACTTATAGCTAGTTTTAAAATATCATGAAAGTAATTATAGAATTGAAGAAATATATCTTGTTTTTCACATATACTTAATGCAAATGCCTCTTTAATTACATCTTCTTTGTTAAATATAATTTGCTCCCAAAACTTAAGATTTTCACTATTTATCAAATTTCTACTTACTTTAATTAGACTATCTAAAAATTCTTCAAAAAATCCTTTCAATTCTCTTTTATATACGATTTCCACATCCTTTAATAAATGTGATATATCTTTCTCATCACAATCGTAATATCTATGGCATTCAATAAGTTCATTCATCAAATAAGCCTTGCCACCAAGAACATAAAACTGACTTAAATCATCTTTAATATAATTCCAAAACTGTTCAACTGTTGCTGAATCTATATGTGCCTCCTTTGCATGAGCACAACTATTCCTAATATCTTTCCAATATCCATACCTCATTAAGGTTCTTTCCCTATTAGTAAATTTAAAAATACTTGCGTATTTTTTTCCTGTTTCTTTTCTAGGATTTGCCTCAATAATATCATTAATAGTATCTTCCCATTTATCATCACTTTTTAATAAATTCACCACACTTATATCCCATTCAATACTATTCGCATAACACTCTGGATATGTTGGTGATGTAATAATCCTTTCTCGTATTGTTTGCTTAAATGCAAGATATGACATAATATATGCTGAACGATAAGAACCTATTTTATAGCAAGATACAGATTCTTTCATTAATATTTTTGCATTATCTGTTAAATTTTTTTCTGACCAATTTTCTATTTCAATCTTCATAGAACTTACCTCACAATTTTTAATTTAAATTTAATAATTCATTTTGTAATTCTCTTGTATTATTTTATAGTAATATATAATATTTTTCTACATTGGATATATTATCTATATGGCAATATCTAAATTCAATGTCTTTATCCCAATATTTCTTAACATAAAAGAAGAAGGAGCATCCTTTATAGATACTCCTTCTTCTTTACTTATATAATCAACCAAGCTATCATGTATTTTTAGTTTTATTGAATCTATTTCTCTTGCTTCATTTATAGTTATTTCTGATATTATCATATGAAGTAATTTCTTTTGTTGCTCTCTAGTTGCACTTTCTGTTAGTACTTTGCTGAAATTCTCTAGTATACTCTTTATGAACTCATACGATATTTCTTCACTTACATCATCTGAAAGTGTTACTAGAAATGGTTCTTTTTCCTCTTGAAGACTTTTTGCTCTTTTATTTAGCTCATCTTTTCTTTCCTTGAACTCTTCCTTAGATATTACTTCTTCTTCATATGCTTCAAAAAGTTTAGTTTTCTTTCTATCTATCTTTTCAAGCTCTTTATCTATTCTTTCTAGCTCCTTCTTAGCTGGGTTTATCTTTTTATGTCTTTCCTTATTAATATTATTTACTATAGATTTAACCATTTTCTCATTAGAAAGTAATTCTGAAATCTTATTAAATACATACTCATTAGCTTTATCAACTCTTATTGTATTAGAATTACATACACTTGTGCCTTTATTTTTCCATGCTCCACAACAATAATAAGCTATTCTATTCTTAGTTCCATCAGCCAACTTATTAGTAGTTCTTGAAATCACCATACCTGCTCCACATTTAGGACATCTTAGTATTCCTGTTAGTGGATATTCTCCATCATATATTCTTGAAGGCTTACCTTTCTTACTTTCCATTATTGCTTGTACCTTATCCCATAACCCTTCATCTATTATAGGTTCATGTATTCCATCTGTTATTATAGGATTAGCATTTATATTTCTTCTTCTCTTTTCCGACCAGTTCTGTCTTACATTATACCTAACTTTTCCTATGTATACTGGATTAGTTAGAATTTCTCTTATTGAACCTACTGAAAAATCATTCCCTTTCTTAGTCTTATAACCTAGCTTATTTAGTTGATTAGTAATAGCTTTATATCCTTTTCCATTACCATATTCATTGAAGATAAATTTTACTGCTTCTGCTTCTTTCTCATTTATTGTTAGTCTATTCTTTCTTCTTTTAGCTCCTTCTTGATTCTCAACAGGAACTAGGTCATACCCTAAAACTCTACCTCCACACCATTCTCCTGATTTTGCTTTTGCACACATACCCATCTTTACATTTTGAGCTATTGTTCCTCTCTCAAACTCTCCTATCAATGCCATCATCTGGAATTGCATTTTTCCTGCTGGAGTATTAGTCTCAAATGGTTCAGAATAAGATTTGAAAGAAATATTATTATTCTCTAGAAGATTAACTATCTTTAGTACATCTTCTAGCTTTCTACTGATACGATTAATCTTCCAGCTTATAACCATCTGAAATTTCTTTTCCTCTGCATCACTAAGTAGCTCTTTTAAAGCTGGTCTGCTTTTAATATCTTTACCACTAATCCCCCTATCTGCATAACATTTGTAAACTTCATAGTCCATCTTCTTACACCACTCTATTAGTAGTCTTTCTTGTTCATCTATACTGTAACCTTCCTCAGCTTGTTCAATAGTACTTACCCTTGAATAAATTGCAACTAATGTTTTCTTACTTAACATTTAAATTCCCTCCATTTTTATTTATAATCAGATTTATAATATATACTTAACTTCTACTTTTATAACGGAAAATATCGTTGTTATCGCCATTTCAATACTTCGATATTTTCCGTAAAAACTTATGCAACTTGTTTTTCTTCTATATTACATTTCTTCTTATCCTGCTTATTATCTGTTATGTATTTAATTATCATCTCTGAAATTAAATATATTACCTCATTTATTTGCTTATCTTTAGTCATATTTATCTCTCCTTATCCAACTTTCTTATCTTTAAATGATTCTTTATTTTTCACTAGTTCATTAATCCATTCATAGGATTCACAAAAACTTACTATTGGTATCCTCCTACTTTTACATTCCATCCCTAAACTAAATATTAAATTAGGTCTAATATCATCTATTGACCATAGTAGCAATCCTTCAATTTCGCCATCTTTAATGTCGCTCATTAATTCACTAAACATTAAAACACTACCATATTCATCTATATATAATTTCACTCCACCTCTATGTTCCTCAAGCTCATGCTTTAGCCATTGTAACCTTCCATATCCAGTTAAAATATTCTCAGTGTAATTCTCTTTTCTTATATATAAACCTATATTTCTATATTTTAATTTATTTAAAACTTCCATATTTACTTTCTCCTTTTTTCATCCTGAATTTATCGACATTATCGAAGTACTAACTCCGATAATGTCATTTATCTTATGCTACCTTTTCTTTAGGTATCTTAACTATATCGATTATTCTTCCATGATTTCTTTGAGTTATTTCATAGTAAATACCCTCTAGCTCTAGGTTAGATTTCATTTCATTTAATCTTCTACTTAGTACATTAGGTTCTTTTGCCCATAGTTTAGATTTAGTATCTATCTGCTCTGCTTCTGCAACTTGATTTAAAATTTTCAACAGTGTACTTACAGTTCCTGTAAATTCTTTGTTCTCATCCATATATTTAATTAATGCTGTTGCTACTGGATTAGATTCTACAGCTTCTTGATTAGCTTTCTTTTGATTATTTAAGTATGCTTTTAAAAACTCTTCTCCACCAATTTCTAAAGCTTCAGCTACTGCATAGCCCCATACTGTAAAATCAGCCATTCTACCTAATTTAGTTAACTTTAATGTTGGATATATTCTCTTTGCCTTAGATAGTGTAGTTAAAATAGCACCTAGAATTTTAGGCTTGTCCTTATTAAAATTACTCCATAGTATCCTTTCTTCTATCCTTTCACCTTCAGATATTCTCTCCAATGTAAGAAGTGTACATCTATCTAGTAAGTCTGGCTTTATAGCTACAACATTAACACCATTTAATATGATATTACTTTTTAGAGCCATCATTGATTCCTCATCATTGGTATAAAGTTTTCTCTTAGGATATACACCACCAGTTGAAGCTATACAAAGCAAATCACTTTTCTCTGATGAGATAATATCTAAATTATCATAACAAGGCATATAAGTATTATTAATTGATATTGCTAAATCTTGTATTGATTTAGGCATTGAACTTACATCTCTCGGAGATGGGTCTGTTATGCTTTTATTCATTCTCATTGTAGTTGTTTTAGAAGCTCCTTTCTCTCCATGTATTATTTCTATTGGATGAGGAATGTTAGATATAAATCTAGTTACTAGACTTACAGTATGTAGTATTCTATCTTCCTCATATCTAAATCTAAAGTACTTCTTTAACACTCCACATAAATCATCACAAGGTACAGGCATTACTTGTTCACTCATATTATTTTTTCTGATAAACAATATTTGTTTATCCTCATCAACTCTCCATCCATTTTCATCAATTCTTATTATTGTAGATTCTTTATTACATAAGTCGTAATAAGTAACTCCATCAACTTCTGCACATCTCTTATAAACCTCTAATTCATCGCCTTCATATAAAGCTTTAGCTTCTAGTACTCCTATTGCTTGATTGACATTATCTTTAGAAATAGCTTTACCAATCTCATCATAAAATCTCTTTCTTAAAAGTAATTGATACTTCTTATCTTCTAACCTATGAACTTCATATACATTTCCTTTATCTACTGCTACAAAAGTTTCTTCTACAGAGTTGTGAAAAAATACATCATTATAACTTAAAGCTTGTTCAATAACTATATCTGCATAACTCCTTTTAGGTTCTTCACCTTCTTTTTCTGAATATTCTGATTTATTTTTCGATGCCTTCGGCTCATAAAGCTTCTTTAAAGAACTCCAATTTTCATGAGAGCAACTATCATGATGACATTTAGCACTAATAGCCCCAGTATTAAATTGTGTTATTGAAGCTGATTTATCTGTATGGGTAGAATCCCAAGGACATGTTTCTAAAACATATACAGTTCTATCAACTTCCTCCTTTACCTTTGAAACATCTAATCCTTTTTCTCTTAACCACTCTTCAATGTTAATACTTCCTTTCACAACTGATTTATTATGTACATTATTTACTTTCTTACTAGTAGTATTTTTATTAGTATAAAGTTCTGCTACTTTTTTTAATAGTGCCTCATCTACAACATTAAATTCATTTGGAGCTTGTAATATTCTTGACCTTCTATGAGGTCTATTTTCAGTACTATCACCTTTACAAGCAATTGTTCCATACATTTTAGTTATTCTTGCTGGATTATAAGTTGTTTTATCTATTTGAGCTTTATCATTACTGAACTTACTATCCAAGGCATAAAGAAAATCCTTATATAATTGGGTTACTTCTTTAGTATTAGGTGGGTCTACCTTATATAAGGCATGATATCCATTACCACTACAAGCTATTACTGGTTCAGGAAATCCTTCACTTGTTAAAAAGCTTACTACCTCCATTAATACTATTTCTGATGATTGCAACTCTTCATCTGTTGAAGATACTCCTGCTGGTCTTTTAGGGTCTACATCTATTAGTAAGAATTCTCTTCTTGTAATTTCTGAATCTGATGTTGTATGACTTGCATACTCTATTAACCTGTCCTTTCCTCTTGCAAGTAAATCTTCTGAGAATACATTTAGTGTAAAGAAGATATTATTAACTCCATCATATCTAAAAATATCTTTTAGAAGTTTTTCTTTATTTTCATAGTAACCACTAATTGTACCTTTTTTAGTTTTAAGCATTCTTATTTCAACTGCTCTATTATTGATTCCTAAAACTTCTATAGCTTTAATGCACTCTTTTCTAAATTCTTCATAATTCTTGTTCATTTCCATGTCCTCCTCAGTGTTTTTTTGCTCCTAGCTACAAGAATTATTATGTACTAAATCATATATATTGTCATTGTACATAGTATTAATGGAATAAATAAAGACAGAGAAGGAACTTCTCTGTCTTAAATGTTATTACATAATTTTACATCAATATTTTTATATATTTTCTCATATTATCTTCATTATTCTTACAATTATATTTTTTACAATCATTATTTCCCCTACTTTTTTCATACTCTATTTTATCACTAGTTACATTTAAGACATATTTATCAATCTTGCCTCTTATAGTATTATCTATATCTGTAAATCGTCTATATACTCTTTCTCTATTATTCTTATCATCAATATATTCTATAACTGTTTTTCCATGCTCACCTTCATAAACTGGATGTGTCAAAACCTTATAAAATTCTTCTTTTACAATATACCATTTTATAGTTTTATCTTTCTTTATTACCTTTGACATATCTCTATCATATATTGTCATAAATACAACTCTATCATTTTGCTCCTCATTGCACACCTTCTTCAATACCTCAAACTTATCATCTATAATTAATTTTCTTTTCACCTTATCTTTTTTAGGAGTTACTATCTCATTAAACCTATCTACAATATCTAAATCTGAAAAAATTACATCTACATACATATCTTCTCCAGCTCTAGCTATTACAAGATTTACATCTAACATTTCTTCTTTATGCTCTCTACCTTCTATCTCTTGACTTGCAACCTTACCTATTTTCAAATAATCTACTAGAACTATACTGTATCCTAAATCTGCTAATTCTTCTATATCATTAAGAACCCTATCTTCATATGAAATCACATTAACTTTTTGTGAATCTTCTATTAGATTCTTAGCCATTCTTCTATTTATAGTAATATTATACTTATTATTTATATAGTCAATTATCATAAACTCTTTCCAGTGAGAAATATTAAATCCAACACATATGGGATTGCTATTTAAAACATTTAATATTTCTTCCTGTATTTTTACAGGTATAGTTTTCTCTCTTTTAAGCATTCTTAGTTTTACTTCATATATATTACTATTTTTTATCCATCTATCAATAGTTCTAATTGATACAGAATATTTACCAGCTAGATAATATTTATTCTCACCATTTAAATACTCGTTTACACATTGTTGCTTTTCTTCATCTGTATATCTTGATTTTATCATTAATTAAAAGTTCTCCTTTGCATAAATTACAATGTGATTATAGCACTTAACATTTTCTCTTCCAACTTTTATACTGAAAATATCATCACTACCGTAATATCGATTGTGACGATATTTTCTATAAAAAAAAAGAGGTTTCCCTCTTTTTAATTTTGAGTTTCAATCAACTCTTCATTAGAATATAATCTATAATGCGCTAATATAGTATGGTCATCAAATTTTATCCAATCTTTATCTTTTGCTACCACTTCAAAATACTTTTTACCATTATCATCAAGCTGTAAATCTGATGTTATTTCATAGAAATTACGACTATTTCCATTATTGCTATTTAAATTATCTATTATTTTTTGTGCTATTTCTTTTGAAAAATTGTTCTCTTGATTTTCAATTTTTTCCTTCGCTTCTTTTTCCTCTTTTAATCTTTCCTCTTCCTCCTTCTTTTGCTGTTGTTCTTTTATTTCAATCGTTTTTTGTTCATTATATAAGTCCTTAGCTTTATTTTCTAAACTCATCATTGTATTCTTATCTTCTTGGCTTAGTTTTTGCCACTCTGGAGTCTGCTTACTTAATTCCATAGCTTCCTCATAATTACCTTCATCAATTAATTTTTGTACATATTCAATTTTTTCTTTAAATTCTTCCCTAGTATTTTTTACATTTGATAATTCTTCTTTTAAATTATCTATTTTTTCTCTTGTTAACTCATAATCTTTATAGCTCTTATCAATTTTATCTAATATTTCTTCTGCCCAATCTATATTATCATATAATTTAATCTTGTTAGAAACTTGCTCATATCCATAAGCTATACTCCATAATTTTTTAAACTCTCTATTGTTAGTTTCTCCTGCTTTATCCCTAAGTACATTTTCAGCTTCACTTATCTCTCCATTATTTAAATACTCCTTAGCCTTATTTATAATAACTTTTACTTCATTATTAGATTTACCTATTGACCCAATTACTATGAAAGCTACTATTGCTACTATTCCTATTATTATCTTATTGCCCCTCTTCAATTTTTGTATCTCCTTCCCCCTTTTTAGATTTAAATTTCTGATAAATAAATATCACAGCAGCAATTACTGCTCCTACTTTTATTAAGAACCATAAGACTGAAAAGAATCCTAGTATTATTCCTGAAAACCAATTAACTATAAATGCTCCTACAACACAACATACTAGCCATTCTCCAACCATTGCTCCAAATCCTAAATACCATATTTCAAATATCGTATTTATTAATGCAAATATTCCTGTTCCTATTATTATTGTTGCTATTACTGCAATAGCTGTAGTTATTCCTCCTGCATCAAAAACGTTCATCAAAATTACCTCCTATTTTACAATAACCTATCTCCATTATATTACTATATTTCTTTCGAATTTATTGTCGAAATTTTCCATGTTATATGTTTTTTTATCTTTTTAACTCTACATTTATCACTCTAAATATATCTACCATTATTGTTGCAATAACTATAGTTATTCTCCTACATCAAAACATTCATTCTCTCTTTTCCCCCCACTATTTTTGTTTATCCCATTTTTATTTATTACCTTTTGTAACCAATTACATGTGTATCCTAATTTTCTTGATATCTGCTTTAAGTTCTTTCCATCATAGTGCTTATTTAAATAATCAATTATATATTTATCTGAATATAATCTCATTGGAAATGTTATCTGTTGCCCCTTATAATTTTCATATACTTTTAGGGTTATATCATGTCCTAGAACTTCAACCATATCTTTATAGATGCCTCTGTAATTTTCACTTTTCTTACTCATATATTCTTTTTCCATCATCTCCTTTTTCTTTCACATTAAATATTACCTCCTTTCAAAAGTTTTCATAATATTGAAAAGACAAGTGATTTTACAATGAAAAATCACTTGCTTAATATAAAAAGAGTTAATGCTTCCTTAATTAGAAACATTAACTCTTTATCAGATTTATAATATATATTTGACTACATCAGTTAAAACGGTTGATTTACTATTTCTTTGTTGTTTTTATTTTGAGTGTTATTATTTATTCTCATTTTCTGAAATCTCTGTTTTCTAGTATGTTATTGTTGCTTTTTGATGTATTCTCTTTTATTGCTACATTACATTTTTATCTATTCTTATTATTATATATAATTCTTTTATTGGTATATCTATTTCTTTATTATTATTTTATTATCTATTGTAATTGGTTAGACATTCTTAATTTTATTTATATGAATTGATATAGTTATTATATATTCTTAATTAATTACTTTTGTTGTTATATTATCTTAATTATATCATTATATATTGATTAGATTTTCTTTATCTTATTGTATATATTTCTTATCACTTTATATCTTCTTTATTATCAGTAACTTTAATTGTTATAGTCATTAATTATTACTTGATATTATTGAAATTTCTTCATTAATTATTTTTATCTTGTATCATTCTTAATTATCTTATTATTGTAATTTTATTATTATATACTTCTTCCTATCATTTTTATTTATTATTGAAATAGATTTTTATTAATCTATTTCAATTCTTATTTTTATTATAAGGCTTTAGCCCCCCTATCCCCCCGTTACTCTTTCCAAGTCCCAAGTCCTTAGTTCCTACTCCCTAGTTCCAAGTTCCATTATTTTTATGTTTTATCATTTCAATTCTTTTTATTTTTGAGTGAATTTAGATTTTTCCTGTACATATTATATGTTATGACTTATCCTTGATTTCAAGTGGAATTATTGAGCCTAGGATTTCTCCTATTACTTCAACATCTCATAGTCTTTCATGCCTTGTTATCCTAGTTTGTATAGTTATGAAGCTATTATTTACTGATTTTTCTTTATTGTTTACCATCTTATTTAGAAAACATTCAATTTATCCTCTCTTCGCAGTTTTTCATTTCTATGGCTACATTTCTTCACCTTTTGTAAAATCTCTGTTTTCTGATGTGTTAACGTTGCTTTTTAGATATACTTAGATTGATTGTAGTTACAGTTTTTCTATTTACCCTACGTTCAAGATAAATTACATCTTTACTTGGACTTCTTCTATTCTTTCTCCTCAATCTTATTCTTACTGAAAATATCGTCACTATCGTTACATCGACACTACTATTACAAAGATATTTTCTAGTAGTTTATTATTGTTATAAAAAAAATTAGCTTATTGTTATAATATCATCACAATTAATTTATTATTCTTATTAATTGTGATGATACCTTATTTCATACTACTTCTTAGTTGTTGCTTCTATTGAAGTTGCCACAACTGTTAATACTGTTCCAAGCACCTTTATTACTGTTACTATATCCATGACTTTCTCCTCCTATTTCTTAAATTATTACAATCTTCATTTATCATACTTTTTAATTAATACTCTTCTGCTAAAAGCATGATATTATAATCATTCTCATCAATTATGAATATTTTTAAATCTTCTTCTACTAAGCTACTTGATTTATTAAATGTATAGATTTTCTTATATTCTGGTGCTTCTTGTGTATACTCTATTATTAATTCTTCATTATTTCTTCTTATCTTAAATACTTGTAAATAATCTAGCTCTATTTCTTTACTTTCTTTTAAGTCATCAACCATCTTCCATAACATCATCTGTAATGAGATATCCAAGGCTTCTTTAATACCTCTCGTCATGTATCGATTATTTTTATTAAACATATTTTCTATATCTCCTTATTATTAGTTTTTCATCTTTATCTAAAAAGTAAAAAGGCTATACCTTATTAACTAAGATATAACCTCTTAACAATCTATTTCAGAATATAAATATTTATTATATTCATCTTCATATATGGTTTCTGGAGCAAGCCCTAATAATTCTTCAATATTATTTCCTCTAATTAAGTCATCTATTACATCTTCTTTACTTGTTTGCTCTATCCAATATTCAACTAGTGAGTCCTTATCTATTAAGGAATCAACATATAGTGCATCATCAAGCATGTCATCTAATAGCTCTCTTGAAACATCTTTTAGATTAGCTGAACTTTTATAAATTATGCTATAATCATCAATCATTACATAACCTTGTTCATCTAACTCATTACACCAATTAATAACATGACCTATTGATAATTCTTCTAATCCATTACTTTTTAGATTTTGGTACATAGAAATTATCCTATCATCAACTTCATTTTCTCCAATTTCTTTTGATATCTTTACTGACATACTCCAATCATTTAGGAACTCCTCCTTTAACTCTTTATTGCTTATACTGTTTATTAATTTTTCTACACCTCTTATTTCTTCTGTTGTTATACTCTTATATTTATCTAATACTTTCTTAATTTCTCTTATTACATATTGTTGTATTATTGAAGAAATTTCTTCATTAACTGTAATGAACACATTATCTTTATTAAACATTTATACTCCCTCTTTCTATACTTTTATTTAAATGTAAAAAAGTCTTAATCACTATACTTGTAGCAATTAAGACTTTTAGATTTGGTTTATTTCTTGCTTTAACATTTCAATGAATCCTTCTGAAAATACTTTTCTACTTATTGACTCTTTTATTAACTCTATTAGTTCTAGCTCTGTTACATCAAGACTTCTTGGAATGTATGTTTCATCACCTCTTCTAGTTGCCTTGTAGACACAGAACCTTACTTCATCTCTCTTTAGTTCTTTGATGTAGATTTTCTCTATTGAGTATGTGTACTCTCCTTCTCCAACTTTTCCTTGGTTTATTATCTTACAGTACTTAGTTTCTTTGATTATCTTTTCTTCATTCTTCTTACCCATGTTATTCAACCTCTCTACCTTATTCTATTAGGAACTTAGAAAGTTCTTCTGTTGTTACTACTACTATTGCAAAATCACTTGAAAGCAAAAATAGTGAAGAAGTCCAATTAACTCCTTCACTACATTCAATTATATCAGTATATTCTGGTATTAAACCTTGTAATTTATCTTGTTTCATTATTTTGATATCTACGATATTTTCTACTATAACTATATATCCACCTAAGTCAGCTTCTACATCTCTATCCTCTCCATAGTTTTCATTTAGTATATCTATTGTTACTTTTATACTTTCTATTACTTCTGATGGTATATTATTTACCTCTAGTATTTGATTTTCTTTATAAACCTTCTTCATCATCAATCCTCCCTAAAATATAAAAACTTCTATATGCAATCTAATTACACATAAAAGTTTCTTATAAGTAATGTCTTATTAAATATATTATTCTAAAATATAATATATATTTATATTTTAGATTTAGTTCTAAAATACAATTATTTATCAAAACTAACTACTAAAAGTAATTTACCAATTAGTTTTAATAATTAATGTTTCTTTTAAATGTATAATATGTTCCTATAAAGTAACAAATATAAATAACAATCATTAAAGCAACTCCAAAGATTATACTTAAAATAAATTCTATATTCCCAACAAAAACTGTAATTATATCATTATAAATTAGATAATAATTATATATAAATATAGCATCCCCAATCATTGCTATAACAATAGGTGCTATGAAATATATGGAAATTTGTTTTAAAATAATCCTATTTATTTGATTTTCTTCAACACCTAATTTTCTAAGCACATTAAACCTATCTTTATGCTCAATAGAATCAGTAAGCTGGCTAAGTGATAAAATAGTTAAACTTATCATTAAAAGTACTATCCCTAAATATACTCCAAGAATTCTCATGGCTAAGGTTGTTGTTAAAATATTATTAATTTCTAGTGATTTGATTCTTATATCAATTACCCTATATGTTATGTCATTTTCATCACTATACTTTGTTACAAATTCAGAATTATTACTTCTAAACCAATTATAAATATAATTTTGTCTAAATTCATTAGCCTCTTCATATTTCATCTTATTTTCAATATTAGCAACAAAATTAGTTTCTATAAAGTCAAGGTTATCACATACTTCATCAGGTAAAATTATAATATTATCAGAATTAAAGTAAAAACCTTCTCCAATAGATTCCTTATAACTTGAATCTTGGCTAATATTATATGTTACTCCATTGATATTCAGCTTTGAATTTTTGCCTACATAATTATTTATTACTTCATCACTAACAGCATTATGCCATTGGGTTGTAAATTCCTTATCATTAAGTTTAATTTCATCATAGCCTAGCATGGTTCTTAATTTATTAAAATCACTTAGTTTTATTGCTAAAGTTGATTTAATATTATCATCGTGACTTATAATATATTTTTCTACCTGACAATAACTCTCTATGTCTTTCCCATTATTATTTAACCACTCTACAATCTCACTATAATCTAATTTAGGAATTACTTTAATATCATCTATATTAGATTGAGCTAAAAAATTAGTACTATAATTATTTCTTATCTCTATATCATAAGGAACTCTCATATCTAAATATCCCATTGACCACTGAGACATTACAAGTGTCATTATAAAACTTATCATAGCACCTAAAAAAGTAATTGATATTGTAGCCATTAATATTGGAGCTGTCTTTACTTTAGATACTATTGCCCCTATTAAAAATAAATTTGTTCCTTCATATTTAAAATTAATGCATTTATTTTTTATATAAATCATAATATAAGCTATTGAATAAAATAATGCATAAGTCCCTATTATAAAAGTAATCAAAGATATTCCTATATACATCAATGATTTTACACTATAATCAATCTCTGAATTTATTAATTTAACAGTATAGCTACCACTAATAATATACATAATTATTGATACTACAAATATTGCTATATACACTTTGTTACTTCTTTTAAATTGAAATTCAACTTGTTTATGTGCATTTATCATATCTATAAGCTTTATTTTTCTTAAAACTATAACATTATACAGTCCAATTATACAAAACATAGATATAAAAAATATAAATGTAATTACCACTGTATCAGCATATAACTTTATACTAAAGACTACTTCCTGCTTTGCACTTATTAACACTATCGCTGTAATTGCTTGAGAAAATAAAGTTCCTACCAATATTCCTGTTATTATAGCTAAAAATCCTACTACAATTGTTTCAATAAAAAACATCAATGATACACTTATTTGTTCAGCTCCAAGTAACACATATGTGGCAAATTCTCTCTTACGTCTCCCTATCATATATTTATTAACATAAGCTATAAGTAAAATAAGAATTGCTGTAATCAAATAAGTTGAATACTGTAATATTATCTTTAAAGCTCTAAAGTTATAGGATTCTTCTGTAATTAATTCATAATCAGAACTAGAAAGCGATGTAATTGCATAAAACAAACTTACACATATTGCTATAGTTATAAAATAAATCAAATAATCTTTAATAGATTTTCTAACATTAGTTTTGGCTAGCTGAGCGTACATCTCTAACATCACCACCTAATAAAGCTACTACATCTAATATTTTATTGAAAAATTGTCGTCTTGTATTTGTACCTCTTACTAACTCTGTAAAGATTTTACCGTCCTTAATAAATAATATTCTATCACAATAGCTAGCCGTAAATGAATCATGAGTTACCATTAATATTGTTGCCTCTAAATCTCTATTTAAATTTGATATCATTTCTATTAACATTTGAGCCGCTTTTGAATCTAATGCACCTGTAGGTTCATCTGCTAATATAAGTTTAGGATTAGTTACTAATGCCCTTGCACATGCAGTTCTTTGTTTTTGTCCACCTGATACCTCATAAGGATATTTTGAAAGCAAATCTTCTATTCCTAGTTCTTTTGCTACGTTTATTACTTTATTATCTATCTCACTCTTTTTAGTTTTATTTATAGTTAGTGCTAAAGCTATATTTTCATGTATAGTTAATGTATCTAACAAATTAAAATCTTGGAATATAAAACCCAAATTTTCTCTTCTAAACTTAGCTATTTTCTTCTGGTTTATTTCAGTTAAATCTTTTCCATCTAGATAAATACTTCCTGCACTTACATCATCAATTGTAGCTATCAAATTTAATAATGTTGTCTTTCCTGACCCTGACGGTCCCATTACCCCTACAAACTCACCTTTTTTCACATTAAAGCTTATTCCATCAATAGCTTTAACTATATTCCCTTTATTTCCATAGTATTTTTCAATATTGTCTATTTTTAATACTTCATTCATTAATTATCACCTCAAAGATATTTTAACTTATATATCACATACTAGATTCGATTTAATATTACTTTTAGGTGACAATATTGTAACATTAGTAACTTAGAACTTACAAAAACTTCCCATAGGAAAAGTAATACTAACTTTTGTATAAGTATCTATTTCTGATTCTATACCTATTAATAGTCCTAATTTATCACACAATTTTTTACACAAATATAATCCAATCCCTGTAGATTTACTGTTTATACGACCTATATTCCCTGTAAATCCTTTTTCAAATATTCTCTCTATTTCATCTTTAGAAATTCCAATACCATTATCCTCAATAATTAATTTAGTCCCATTTTTAATTTCTTGTAAATAAATCTTAACTTTTGGATTTATGTTATTTCTATACTTTATAGAATTTACTATTATTTGATTTAAAATAAATTCAAGCCACTTACTATCACAATATACCTCTGTGTCTATGTCTTCAATTTCTATATCAATATTATTTAAAATAAAGCCTTGCTTATTTCTTGTAATAACGTTGTTTACACAACTCTTAAGACTTATCTCCTTTACAAGATAATCTTTATCAACATCTTCACTTCTTGCATAAAATAAAGCTTGCTCCACATATCTATCTATTTCTTCCAGTTGCATAAGTATTGCTGAACTGTTAGCATTTCTATTATTTTCTTCAATTAATTTAATAAGAGAAATTGGTGTTTTTACTTCATGAATCCATTGTTCTATATACTCTTTATAATCCTTTAATCTTAATTTTTCTTTATTAATCTCTTCCCTCATTGCTTTACTAGATTTTTTCAAAAGGAAATAATAGGGCTTTGCCTCAATAAAAGGTGGTACCTCTAATACCTCACTTATTAAATACTTTTTATCTATATTGCATATACACTTTTCTACAAAGATAAAATAATCTTTTCTTTTTATATAGGCGATAATCAAATATCCAAATAAAACACACCCCCAAATTACTGCTATAATTATTAATGGTTTTAATTCATTGTCTATGCTTAAAAGAAACACTTCTAAAAATATTAAAGACATGATATTTAACAATATATTTCCTATGTTATATTTTAGATACTCTTTAAAATTCATATTATATAACCCTGTCCTCTTTTAGTTTTAATAAAATCCTTTAATCCTATTTCTTCAATTTTATTTCTTATTCTTGTTATATTTACTGTAAGAGTATTATCATTTACAAACATAGAGCTATCCCATAAGTATTCCATAATTTCTACTCTAGATACTATCTTTTCTTTATTTATTAATAAGTAATACAATATTTTCATTTCATTTTTTGTAAGCTCTTTACTATTTCCCTTATACTCAATAGTACTTGATAGAATATTTAACTTTAACCCATTGTACTCAATAATATCTAAGTTAGAATCATTAGGATAAGCTCTTTTTATTAAGGCATTTATTCTAGCTAAAAGTATTTGGGTATTATATGGCTTTGTTATATAGTCATCTCCACCTAAGGTGATTGCCATAAGCTCGTCTATATTGGTATTTCTACTTGTTATAAAAATTATAGGCACCTTTGAAAAGCTACGTATCTCTGTACATAATTTAAATCCATCATCACTTGGTAGATTTATATCTAATAATACTAAATCTGGACTATCATCTTTTACCATTTTAGGTATCTTATCAAAATCTTTTGGTTTTAAAACTGAATAACCATTTATGGTCAATAAATTCCCAATTTCATTTTGAAGTTGTTCATTATCATCTATTATCATTATCGTAATCATATTTTTCTCCATTAATTTTTATCTTACTTCTATATATAGTACTAATATTTTAGTATACCATATTATTCTATTTTTTATAAATATAACTTTCTTATTTTAATAACCTTTATTATTTTATTCTGGACAAAAAAACTCTTACCTGTATATTTAAATACAAACAAGAGTTTTAATATCTTATAACATTATTATATTTACAATTTTAGTAAAAACATCACTTATTTATGATACGGTTCATTTTTCATTATTCTAAAAGCTCTATAAACTTGTTCTAATAACATTACTCTAAATAATTGATGTGGGAAAGTCATTTTAGAAAAACATATCTTATAATTAGCTCTTTTAATTACATCTTGAGATAATCCTAAACTTCCTCCTATAACAAAAGTTATGTTTGAATTACCCATAACCCCTTGGGTTTCAATAAACTTTGAAAACTCCTCAGAGGTCATTTGCTTAGCATTTAAATCCATTGCTATAACAAACATATTATCCTTTATCTTAGATAAAATAAGCTGTCCTTCCTTATACTTAATTTGAAGTTCTTCCTTTTCAGATGCATTATCAGGTGTTTTTTCATCAGGAAGTTCTATACTATCAATTTTGCAATATCTAGTTAATCTCTTAGAATATTCATCAATAGCTTGCTTCAAATATTTTTCCTTTAATTTTCCTACAGAAATAATTGTTATATTCATCATTTTCTCCTCCTTTGTTAAATAAAAAAACTATATTTGTTCTTCCTTAAAATTATCTACCTCTACAATAGTAGTATCCTTACTTATATAAGTGCTTTTTGGTATCAATACATTTAAGGTATCATTTTTTAAAACAGCCCTAATTCCATTAGGATCTGCATTTTCCACATAATAATCTTCATTTATATCTCCACCTGGTTGAACTATAGCTACTGCTATATTTTCATTATTACTATAAAACAAGTTTCTCTTAACTTGTAATGTAACATAATTATTATAATACTCTAAGTTAATATCTTCTTTTTTCACTCCTGGTAAATAACATTGAATTGTATAACCCCTTTTATGCTCTTTAAATTGTATATTAATAGGTAACATTTCATCTATATTTTTGACTAAGTTATCTATAAATTCACTATTAACAATATTATTTACAACATTATCAACTATATTATCAAACCTATTAATATTGCCAGCTATAGCATTAAAAGTAGTAGAAAATATATATGGGAATATACTAAACATATAAACTACCTCCAAATAAACCTACTATTATAATTTATTTATTTGAATTATCATTTGACACTAAAATATAAATTAATTAATGCAAAAAAGAGCTTTGATATCAAAGCTCTTTTATAAAAATGGAAATTATTTTCCACAACATTTTTTATATTTCTTTCCGCTTCCACATGGACAAGCATCATTTCTTCCAACTTTATTTTCATTTCTTACACTACAGCTTTCTCTGTATGCTTTTTGGATTTCTCTTCTCTTTTCAGGTGAGAATATAGCATCCCATTGTGGTAAGTTATAAAGATATTCAGCTTTAGCTTCTAACATGTTAAAGAATAATTTTTCTAAGTTTATATCTAATACTATCTCATCATTTGAAGTTAAAGCTTCTAAATCATATTGATTATTTAAACTTTCATTTATTCCATCAACAAATCCCATAATGAATTCTTCAGAAGTTTCATACTTCTTAGCAAAATCAGCAATAGTTATTTTCATAGCTTCTTTGCTATTAGCTAATAAATCTCTATATATAGCAGTTTCTATTTTAGTATATTCATTCCAAAATGCTGCTTCTCCCTTAGTCTTAACATACTCTACGACCATATCTGTCCATTGTTTATATAAACTCATAATTTTTTCTCCTTTTTCTTTTCTTACGATTATATAAAAATTATACTAAATATTATGTATCTTTTTCAACATATAAATATTAAGTCATTTCAACTTGATACTGTGCTTCTTTTTCACAATAACTGCATTTATTTTTTGTTGTCTTATTAATTACAGGAAATGTTTCTTTTCCATCTATAACTTCATCCATTGCCTCATCTATATGATCTTCACAGGCATATATTTTTTTCATATTCTCATCCTCTACTTTTATAAAGTAATTATCTTGCTTGGATTATGTCTATTAGCTAAACTTAAAAATACATCTGAACCAACATTAATATTATTACTATCTAATATGTTTCTAACTGTAATTTCAGCTAATTCAGGTGTATTATTAGTATTACTTAAATGCCCTAAAATTATTTTTTTCCCTAGTCCACTTTTTAATACCCTAACAATTGCTTCACCACAATCCTCATTAGATAAATGTCCATATGCTTCTTTTATTCTTTGCTTTAAACTATACGGATAGGGCCCAAAGTCTAGCATTTCCGGATTATAGTTACTTTCAATTAAAATAATACTTGAATCCTTTATATTATCTTCAATTTCTTTAGTAAAAGTTCCAAAATCAGTTGCTACACTTGCTTTCTTATCATTTAAATTAATTGTATATCCAACTGGTGCAGCTGCATCATGTGGAATAATAAATGATTTAATTTCCATATCCTTAACTGCTACAATTGATCTTCTATCCATTACTTTTAAATTATGCTCTTTTATCTTTCCAATTGTCCCTTCCATTGCAACCCAAGTGTCATGTGGTGCATAAATAGGAATATCATATTTTCTAGATAAAACTCCAACACCTTTAATATGATCTATATGCTCATGAGTTATAAAAATCCCATCTAATTCGCTTGGATTTTGCCCAATTTGCTTTAATGCTTCATCTATTTTCTTTCCAGGTAATCCAGCATCAATTAAAATTTTAGCCTTTTCTGAACCTACAAAAATACTATTTCCACTACTTCCACTATATAATGAGCAAAACTTCATTTAAAATTCCCCCAAGCTTATTTTTCTACTCTTTTTATATCTGCTCCTAAAGCTCTGAATTTATCTTCAATATGAGGATATCCTCTATCAATATGCTCTATATCAGAAATTTCTGTTTCCCCATTTGCAACTAATCCTGCTATAACCATAGCTGCTCCAGCTCTTAAATCTGTTGCTGTAACCTTTGCTCCATTTAATGACTTAACACCATCTATTATAGCAGTTCTTCCTTCTACTTTTATTTCAGCACCCATTTTCTTTAATTCATCAGTATGCTTATGTCTATTTTCCCATATACTTTCTGCAATTAAGCTTCTTCCTTCTGTAATGCTTAATAAAGTAGACATAGGTTGCTGTACATCTGTTGGAAATCCTGGATATGGAGCTGTTTTAACACTAACACCTTTTAAAGGTTTATCAACTGTAACTCTTACGCTATCATCGCCTTCTTCAACTATTGCTCCCATTTCTAAAAGCTTTGCTGAAATAGATTCTAAATGCTTTGGAATTACATTTTTTATAGTTATATCACCTTTTGTAGCTGCTGCTGCAATCATGAATGTTCCTGCTTCTATTTGGTCAGGTATAACGCTATAATTACATCCTATTAATTTTTTAACACCTTTTACTCTTATAACATCAGTACCAGCACCTTTAACATCTGCTCCCATAGTATTTAAGAAATTTGCAACGTCTACTACGTGTGGCTCCTTAGCAACATTTTCTAATATAGTTGTTCCTTCAGCCATTGTTGCTGCAATCATTACATTTATTGTAGCTCCAACAGAAACTACATCAAAGAAAATATTGGCTGCATGTAAATTTTCAGCATTAACACTTACAGCCCCATGTTCTATAACAACTTCTGCACCTAATGCCTCAAAACCTTTTATATGTTGATCTATAGGTCTAACTCCTATAGGGCATCCCCCTGGAAGTTCAACTTTAGCTTTTTTAAATCTAGCTAATAATGCCCCTATAAAATAATATGATGCTCTCATTCTTCTTACATCTTCAGTACACGCATTAACTGTTGTAATATCTGAAGCATCAATTTCTAACGTATTACTATTTAGTTTATTTACTCTACAGCCTAAACTAGCTAAAATTCTTTCTAAGCAATGTACGTCTTCTATATCTGGTATATTATCAATAATACATTTTCCTTCGCTAGCTAAAATAGCTGCCGGCAAAATAGCAACTGCTGCATTTTTGGCTCCATTAATTTCTACGTCGCCCCTTAATGTTTTGCCTCCATTAATAATCAATGTTTCCATCTTATATTCACCCTTATCCAATTTATATATATATTAATTTATCCTACAATACAAAAATTATCCATTTTTCATTTTATATGGTATAGTTTAAATTTTTACCTTATAAAATTTTAGTCAACACTATTGATTATATCATAAAGTATGTAAGAGTTAATAGGGTTTTTTCTTCCAAAATCCCTTAAATTTTAACTTTATCTTATGTTATTACCCAAATATATAAATTGTCAATTTAAGATTACATATGATATAATTTAATATAAAAGTATAATACAAAATTTAACTTGTGAGGTTATAACATGAAATATTATTTGGTGGCATTATTTGATGATGTATCTTATAAAAACTTAAGTCCAATTCAAAGAAGTTTATCTAAAAGATTTAGGGCAAATAGGAATTCTCCTATTCCATATATTCCCTTAGAAGTAATAGAAAACCCTAATATAGATAAACTAAATACTGTAATGGATAAAATTTTAAAACCCTATAAAAATTTTAAGGTAGAGCTATCATCAACTGTATCACTTTGCGACTCAAATAAAACTCTCAACTTAAAAATTGAAAATATAGGTTATATAAAAAAAATAGATAGATTGATTGCTGACAATTTAAAGTTATATGGATTTAATGTAAAAAGTGGAAATAATGAATTACATTTATCTTTAGCTAATATAAATTATATAAATAAAGAAAATAAAAAGTTTGATTCAATAATTGAATACAAACCAAGTATTTCAACTTTAAAAGTTAATAGAATCGAACTTTGGAAAATTTCTAATAATCGAAGAGAAACTTTAATTCAGACATATCCATTAAGAACAATTTAGTATATTTTATTAAACTATGTAAAAAAATATAATATAAATTTATTTCTTGTATTCATTTATAGACCTTTTCAAGAATTAATTATTTCTATAAAATATATTATATTAATCCTAGTAGACGCGGAGGGCATTTATGAACATTTTACCAATTGTAGAATTACAAAAAGAAAAAAAACAAAGTCTATTAATTAATCAAGATCTCTCACAATATAAATTATGGGCAAGAAAACATCTTGAGCTTCAAGTTAAGTTAAGTTCACTTGCTGAAGAAACTAAGTGTTATAAATACTGGATAGATGATGGCCTAAATTTAAATAAAGAAGCTGTATTTATTAAATATACAGATTTTCTTACACATGTAATAAACCTAGGAATAGATAAACATTATATCGAAAATTATGAGATAGTACTTAGACCTAATGATTATTGCTTAAGTGATCAATTTTTAAACCTTTATATTGATATTAATGATTTAATAATATCACCCTCTAATGATCACTTTTTTACACTGCTAGAAGATGCCCTAAGTCTTGGAATAACTTTAGGCTACTCAGAAGAAGAAATATTCAATTCATTTATATATTAATTTTAAAAGCATTATTGATGTATACATTCACTACATCTAATGCTTTTTTTCTTGCAATAAAATTTAATATATAATTGCTAACTTAGGAATACTATACCTGGAGGTGATAATTTTGATTGGATTGATAACTGCTATAATTTCAGGTATTTCTATGAGCCTTCAAGGAGTATTTAATACTAGGTTAAGTGAAAAAATAGGTACATGGGAAACAAATACTTTTGTGCAAGCCACTGGTCTTATTCTTTCTCTAATAATACTTTTTTTCTTTAGAGATGGCACTTTTAGAGAAATAAAATCTACTAATAAACTTTATTTACTTGGTGGAATACTAGGTGTTGTCATAACATTTACAGTTATGTTAAGTATGAAATCCCTAGGTGTAACTATTGGAACAGCTGTTATTTTAATAGCTCAAATATCTGCATCTGCTTTAATTGATGCCTTTGGTTTATTTGGCACAGAAAAGGTTCCATTTTCTTTACATGAAATCCTTGGAATAGCAATAATGATAGCTGGAATAGTACTTTTTAAATGGAAGTTTTAAATTTATTATATTAACAAAAGGCTCCTAAATCATATACTATAGTAATATGAATAATTTTAGGAGTTTTTTATGTTTTCTTCAACTAAAAAACTAGATCCTAATCTTAAATTTCTTTTAGCATCTAGTAGTATGAAAGAGTATAGAATTTTAATACAATATCGAAATTTTCCAGATTCAATTTCAAAAAAAATACATTATTATCGTGGTAATATAATTAGAAAAATTGAATCCTGTAATATAATTTGTGCTCAATTAAGAGCAAAATCAATACATTTATTATTAGAATATCCTGAAGTTAAATATATTTGTTTAGATCAATACTTTTTTTTATGTGGAATGAGCATTCCAACAGCAAATAAAGTGCGTATTTCTCATAAATTATCACTATATGGTCGTGGTATTGGAGTTGGTATTATTGATTCTGGTGTATATCCTCATAGAGATTTAACTTATCCCTTTAATAGGATAATTACCTTCGTAGACTTAATTAATGAACTTCCATATCCATATGATGATAATGGTCATGGCACTTGTACTTGTGGGATAATTTCAGGTAATGGCTCATCCTCAAATAAAATATATACAGGAGTTGCCCCAGAATCTACTATACATTGTTTTAAAGCCTTTGATAAATTAGGTAAAGGTTATGCTTCTGATGTTTTATTTGCATTAGAAGAATTAATTAATATAAGTGACCAATATAATATAAAGGTTATTTGCTTACCATTTGAAAGTTTAAATTATAATAAATTTATCTTTATTCTTTTTGATTTATTATTAAAAACTGCAAGACTTAAATCAATAATTTGTATAGTACCTAGTGGAAGCAATAAAAATATTGATGATTCTATTACAGGAATAGCATTAAGTAACAATTGTATAACTATTTCAGGAATAGATACAACATCTTCTAATATAAAATCATATGATTATTCTTCTTGTGGGGCCTTAAAGAAAGACACTAAACCTAACTTTTGTGCAGCTTGTGTAGATGTAGTATCCTTAAATTCTAATACCTCATATATATCCTATAAAAATGATTCTAAAATACATGCCCCTAAATTAGATAATTCTTATAAAAGTTTTAGTGGAACTTCCATTTCTGCTGCATATATAGCAGGTATTTGTACCATTTTATTTGAATATAACCCTAACTTTACATTTGATGATATTTTATCTTTGCTAAAAGTTGCTTCTATATCATTAGATCTTCCTAAAAACCAACAAGGTGAAGGAAAAGTAGATGTTAATAAAATTTTAAAGCAATAAAAAAGCACCATTAAATGGTGTTTTTTTATTGCTGTATATATTTTATTGGGTTAACAGGATTATTATCAACCCTAAGCTCAAAATGTAAATGTGGCCCTGTACTATTGCCTGTACTTCCAATTGCCCCAATTAAATCATTCTTTTTTACTATTTCTCCTACACTCACGTATATATTACTTAAATGTGCATAATATGTTTTCATATTATTATTATGTTGTAAAATTATCAAATTACCATAACCACCATTATTATATCCTGCATAAATAACTTCTCCTTCTAGTGCTGCACTAACATCTTCTCCTAAATCTTTTGCTATATCTATTCCTTTATGAACAGAATTACTTCTAACTTCACCAAATGTAGAACTTACATATCCTCCTTTAGTTGGATTTGATAAAAATGCTACTCCTGCTTCATAAGGACTTTTAATCCCTGTTTTAACAATCGTATTTACTACAGGTGTAATAATATTTTCACTTACTATATTTTCATTATCTTTATTTAATCCATAATAAGTAATTTCTTTATTAAGGATCTTATTTCCCTGCACCCCCTGAATCACCTTTGTTTCACCACTCAATAATTCATTAGTTTCTTCAACAATTGTTTCTGGTTCTATAGTTTCTATTTCTTCTAATGTTACTTTTAACTTTAATCCTGATAAATTATCATTTATCACTTCTGCATTATATATTTCAGGTGCCATTTCTCCACTTTCATTCAAATATGTTATTCTATTTTTTTCATTACTTGAGCTAATAACTCCTAATAATTCTATTTGACTTATATTACTTATATCTAAATTGAGCTCATTTATATATGAATTACAAACTTCCTCTAACACAGAATACTTATCTTCTATAGATGTATAAAAGCACACTATACTATCCTTTATCTTAATATTATGACCTTGCAAATCAATATTTGTAATATTATTTGTATTACTATTAAATACACTTATAGCATTTATCTTATCTTCGTTTTTATCATCATTTTCATTATTTAAATTCATTACACTTTTATAAAAACCATTATTTTTTTCTGCACTAGTATTTTTATTAGGTAATATAAACATAAAACTTATAAGCATAATTATTGTTAAACTTATTAATTTTAATAATACACTTATTTTATTTTGCTTATTTAAATTCATTTTTAATTTTCCTCCTAAAGGACCAAATTTTTAAGCACATTTTTTAATTTATCCATATTTTTAATATTTTATGCATCTAACTAATTAAATTGTTTTGTTGAGGGTTAAGATTGCCTTTGTTATAATAAGTTTATTGTATAATATGAATTGCTTTTTTTAATTTATATTTAAATATGATTGCGTTAAAATAAACTTAAATTGATTAAGTTTAAATTCAAATAATACTTAAGAAAGGTAAAAAAATTATGAGCACTTTTATGTTAAAAAATAACTCATCAAACTTTACACTAGTAAGTAATGTGTTTATTGAAAAGTACATGCCAAAAGCTCGTGGAGAATTTATTAAAGTTTATCTATTAATGTTAAAATATAATAATTCTGGTGAAATGGGTGCTAACTCAACTATATTAGCTTCAACATTAAACTTACTTGAATCTGATATCTTAAATGCACTAAATTATTGGAACGACGAAGGTGTAATTAAGCTTATTCCAATAGATAAAATGGGTAATTATAATATTGAATTTATAGACTTAGTTGAAGACTCAAAATCTAGAAATAAAGAAGTTAACTTGCTCGAAGCATTAAATAAAACCTCAACTAAAGATATGCTAAATGATATCGAAAGATTATTAGGAAGGCCACTATCCCCTAAAGAAATGACTACTTATTTAAGTTGGCAAGAAGAATTTAATTTTTCATCTGAGTTAATTTTAATACTTATAGAATATTGTGTTTCTCGAGGCAAAAGCGATTATCGTTATATAGAAAAAGTTGCCATTGCTTGGCATGATATGAATATTACAAGTATTGATGATGCACAAAATTATATAAAGAAAACAGAAGATAAGTGGATAAAAATACGACATATATTAAATTATTTAGGAATAAAAAATCCTGAATTAATGAAACCTCAACAAGAAATGCTTGAGAAATGGATAATTGATTATGCATTTCCTTTAGAAGTTATAGAAAAAGCTTGTAATATTTGTTTCCAAAGATTAAATCGTTCTGATTTTAAATATATTGATGGAATTTTATCAAGTTGGAATAAAAATAACTTAAAAACTTTAGCTGCTATTGAAAATAAAGAAGTTGCTTATAAAGCTTCTCAATCTCCACATAATAATAAAAATTTTATTAAAAAAACCCCTGAGGTTAATCCTCTTAAATTTAATAACTTTGAAGCTCGTGAATATGATTATGATTCATTAGAAAAGAAATTGTTAGGATGGGATAAAGATGATTAAAGGATATCAAACGGAACTTATGGATATGTATGAAAAAATTCGTACTGATGAAAATCGTAAATTAATGAAAAGACGTGAAGAAATAAAAAATAAATATCCAGAAATATTAGAATTAGATACAACAATTCAAAAACTTTGTTTAAATTTATCTATGGCTGCATTAAGGGGAATTACAGATCAAAATGAATTAAATAACATTAAAGAAGAAATAACCGACTTAAGAGCTAAAAAATATGAAATGCTTGTATCTCATGGATATAATCCTGATTATTTAAATTTACACTACAATTGTCCAAAATGTAAAGATACTGGATTTATTGGAATAGACAAATGTTCTTGTTTTAAATCTAAATTAATTAAATTATATTATAAAGATTCAGATTTAGAAGAAGCTGTTAAAACTAATAATTTTAAAAACTTTAATATAAATTTATATTCTAATCATAAATTAAACGATGAAAGGTATACTCCTCGTAAAAATATAGAAGATATCCTTGAATATATAACTGGTGAATACTTACCAAACTTTAAAAATTCAAATACAAACCTTTTGTTTTATGGTAACTCTGGTACTGGTAAAACATTTTTATCATGGTGTATTGCTAAAGAATTATTAGATAAGGGATTTCTTGTAGTTTATAAAACTTCTGATGACCTTTTACGTGCACTTAAGGATATAAAATTTAATAATGATACTGATTTAGAAAATCTTCTTATTAATTGTGATTTACTAATTATTGATGATTTAGGTTCAGAACAAATTACCGATTTCTCATCTACAGAATTATTTACATTAATTAATAAAAAAATATTAAAAAATAAAAAGATGCTTATTTCTACAAACTTAAGTCTTCCTCTTATCTCAAAAAGGTATAGCGAAAGAATTTCTTCAAGAATAATTGGTGAATTTAAATTATTTAAATTTTTTACAGAAGATATAAGAATACAACTTAATTTAAAAAGACAAAAATAAAAAAATAAATCCTAATAACTTAAATTTCTTTACTGAAATAAGTTATTAGGATTTTTTTAACTATATGTATTTATATAAGTTTGCTTTAATAATTATTTTTTAAAACAAAAAAACTTCACCTTAGTGAAGTTTTTTGGAGCTTCATGTCGGAGTCGAACCAACAACCTGCTGATTACAAGTCAGCTGCTCTGCCATTGAGCCAATGAAGCACATTTTTATGACTTTAATATTAAATTAAAGTGGCGACTCAGAAGGGGCTCGAACCCTCGACCTCCGGCGTGACAGGCCGGCACTCTAACCAACTGAGCTACTGAGCCATTATTGGTGGAAACAACAGGGATCGAACCTGTGACCCTCTGCTTGTAAGGCAGATGCTCTCCCAGCTGAGCTATGCTTCCATATAAAATGGTGACCCCTAGGGGAATCGAACCCCTGTTACCACCGTGAAAGGGTGGTGTCTTGACCGCTTGACCAAGGGGCCTAGTTTTTTATTTTTCCTACGCTCTCCCGAGCACATTACCTATAATACCTAAAATTATATATAGTGTCAACACTTTTTTTAAATTTTTTTTATATATTTTTTATTATGTAATATTAAAAACTTCTAAATCAGCATGGTTACCACATTTTCAGGATTTTTAATTTTTTCAATTGCCATACCATATCTCGCTAAAATATCTTCTTTTTCTTTAATTTCTTTATTTATTTTTTTTATTTCAAAAGAACAAATTTCAAAAAATTCTTCTTTATTTACTTCTTCAACTTTTATATTAAATCCACTTTTTTTAAAATTTTGTCCACTTGCATTTATTTTTATAGGTATAATTTCATTAATAACACATAAAATTTCTTTTTCCCATACTCCCCTTTTATTTACTGCATATTTATCTTTTAATAAGTTAAGACTTTTAAATTCAATATTATATTCATTTTCTATAGTATCTAAAATTGCCTTATATAACGCAACTGAAATTCCCCTATTTAATTTAATTTTTAAAAAATCATTATATTTAACTAAAAATTCATCTATTTCAATTTCAGTAATAAATTCAACTGAATCCTTATTAAATACTCTTATTCCTTTACTATCTGGATAATTAACTACTACTTGATCATAATTCATTCTTCTTAATTTAAATTCTTTATTATAATCTTCACACTCAGTATTAACTATCTTAACAATCATTAAATTTCACCTCTAAATTTAGTATTCCTTAATTTTTTAAATTTATTATTTTATAATTACATAATTATTATTGCAGAACATAAGTCAAAACATTATCATATTTAGTAATTAGTAGTTTTAGCTAGTATTTTAAATTCAATTTATAACTTAATTCTTGTTTTAATACATATAAAACAAAATGATAAATTAAATTTGATACATAACTACTAACTTCTAACTACTAACTAACAGAAAGGGGTTGTTTTATTTGCATCATGATTTAATAATTGTTGGTGGTGGAGCTTCTGGCTTAGTTGCTGCTATTACTGCAAAAGACTTTGGAATGGATGTTGCTATAGTTGAAGGAAGTGATAGAATTGGTAAAAAGATTTTAACTACTGGTAATGGTAGATGTAATATATCTAATAATTGTATTAAACCTCCATTTATTAATTATCATAGTTCTAATTCAGACTTTAAATTTTCAGCATTAGAAAAATTTTCTCTTGAAGATACAAAAAACTTTTTTTTATCTTTAGGACTTCCAATTGTATCTCTTCCAAATGGCAAACTTTATCCACAATCATTACAAGCTTCATCAGTTGTTGATATTTTAAAAATGGCTTTAGAAGATAGAAATATATCTTTATACACAAACTGCAAAGTAAAAGATATCCACAGGGGTAAAGAATTTAAATTATCCACAACTAATGAGGAGTTTAATTTATTCACAGCTAATAAAATTATTTTAGCTTGTGGAGGAAAATCTGCCCCAAAGACAGGTTCAGATGGAAGTGGATATAAATTAACAAAATCGCTGGGTCATTCAATAACTGATTTGCTTCCTGGAATAGTTCAATTAAAATTAGATTATAATCATTTAAAAGCATTATCTGGGATAAAGTTTGATGGATATGTCACTCTTTTATGTGATGATAAAGCCATAAAAAAAGAATTTGGAGAAATATTATTTACTGACTATGGAATATCAGGCCCTCCTATACTTCAAATATCAGCCTTAGCTTCTGAAAATACCTTTAAGAAAAATAAAACAGAAATTATTGTTGATTTAATGCCAAGTTATACTCTTGAAGAATTAGAGGATTTTATAGAATGTCACTTTGCTTTACTTAGTCATAGACCAATAATAAATGCATTAATTGGTGTAGTTAATAAAAAACTAATACCTATACTTCTTAAGGAATCTGGAATTGATAATCTTCAAATGCCTTGTTATGAACTTTCTTGGCATGAAAAGAAAAAATTAATTAGCACCTTAAAATCTTGGAAATTTACATGTACAGGTACTAATGACTTTAATCAAGCACAAGTTACTGTTGGTGGCGTAAATACAAAAGAAATTAACCCTACTACATTAGAATCTAATATAGTTCCTAATTTATATTTTTGTGGAGAAATATTAGATGTACATGGTGATTGTGGAGGATTTAACTTACAATGGGCTTGGAGTTCTGGATATGCTGTTGCCCAATCAATTGCACAAAAAAACTAAACTGCTATATAAATATTTAAGACTGCTGTAACTTTGTAAGCAGTCTTAATATTTATACAGTGTAGTTTCTTACTTTACTCCATTTACTCTTTAAAATAGAAAGCTCTGTACCTTCATTATTTTCTATCTTATGCAATATTATTAATTCATCATTATATTCCCTTACTTCATATGATGCTATTATTTCAACTCCATACTTGCATTCTTTTTCAAAAACTACATTTAATTCTTTCAATTCATAATTTAATACAGTTTCTAATGGAAGTGATTCAACTGCCCACTCAACATATCTAACATTATTTACGTGCATATTAGAATCTATATCGCCATATCTAACCTTAAATATATTTTCATTATCTGCCTTTTCCATTCTTTCTAATCTTTCTATTTTTAAATCTGATTTTTCATTTTTATCTACATTATAAGCTTCATATTGGTCTTCTGGTATCCTTATAGCTCTTCTCTTATCTATATTAATTAATAATAATATTCCTTCTCCCTCTACTATCCTTTCATTATTTTCGTCATATATTTCATATAACCTTGATGCATAAAACTTCTTAAAGCTACTTGCACTAGTAACTACCCTTATTTTTTCTCCAAACTTAGGATATCTCTTTACTTTTATATCATATTTATAAAATACCCATGCAAGTCTTCTTTCCGTTAAATAATCAATTCCAACACCTAAATCATTTGATTGAATAGCTCCTATATCACAAAAATAATTAATTATTGATGACATCTTACAATCCAATCTATAATTAACTTCATAATAATGGACTTCATATTCCTTTTCTGTCCTTACTCCCATTTATAACACCCCTTATTAATATTGAACTACCTCGGGTACAAGACCACGAGGATTCTTTTAGCGTAGTCTGATATTTAAGTTTCCACTTGAATTAACAAG
>ERZ773239.335-NODE-335-length-53771-cov-5.662093_pt1 | contig 53771 bp, 50 predicted proteins | sample MGYA00580521_ERZ773239 | MGnify/ENA primary metagenome ERZ773239 (study PRJEB29015, sample SAMEA2737801) | human gut metagenome | biome: human gut; feature: human-associated habitat; material: faeces | place: China | collected 2012 ... | reverse complement strand
CTCAGTTGGTAGAGCAGAGGACTGAAAATCCTCGTGTCACTGGTTCGATTCCGGTCCAAGGCATATGGGCGTGTAGCTCAGTCGGTAGAGCACTTGACTTTTAATCAAGTTGTCCCGGGTTCGAATCCCGGCACGCTCAGTCGTATGGATGGCGGAAATCCTTGAAAAAGGGTTTCCGCCATTTTTGTCATTTGAATTTTATTATTTGGAAAGCGGTCAGATAGTTAAGATGGTCAAATTGATTGTCAAATTAAGCGGAATCTGATAAGATGAAAGAATGAGGAAAACGCCTATGAGAAATCAGAGTGAACCAGAAAAAGCGGTGTGGCTGATTGAGTTTGAAAATCTTTATATTGTGACATACCAGAAACTTTATCGTCATGCAAAGCTGATTTTTAATCAAGAGGAAAAGATAAGAGAACTCTTGATTTTGACCTATATGGAAGCCTATCAGCGGGGAGAACAGCTTCAGAAAGAGAAATCGCCGATTGACTGGCTGATCAAACGGGAAGACTTTCTCGCGGAGACAAAATTAGATGCAAGCCGGGAGATGCTTGAGGCATCTCATGCAGAGGAAAAGATGCAGTCAAAGGAGGCACAAAAGGAGCGTTTCTCCAATTTGGATGAGACATCTCTTCTGCTGGAAATTGAGGACCGACTTGGAATTGTGGATGACCAGGAGATTCCGGAACGTGTGAGCGCAAGGAAGACGGCGGTGCAGGGAGTTTTCTCTGTCGCCCTCTTTCTTGTGTCGATGGGGATTCTTGCGGTTGGAATTTGGAAAGTGAAACATCAGATCGATGTGCTTCAAGCACCGTTTGAGCGAAAAATCAAGATGGAGTCGGAGAGTGAAGAGACGGAGGACGAAAAGAAGGAGAACTGCATTCAGGTGGGAGCGAAGGCAGTCTATCTGTCCGACAATGGTCAGGTACTCTACTCGCTTCCATTGGAGGAATCTGAGTTTGCAGATTCCGATCCGAGCAATCCGGAGATACAGACTCATGATGGGTGGACCTACTATCTGCCGTGTCAGGAGAGAGAGGACAGTGAACTCAAAAATGTTTGGAGTGAGCTGGATCATACTCTGTATCGGGTAAGTGGAAATGCAGATATGATGGATGAGATTGAGATCATCGCAAGGGATGTCGACAATTATTCGTTCTGGGAAGATGGAATCTATGTTTCCCAGTATGACCGGATTCAGAGGATTGGGGAGAGGGAGACTTTTGAAAAGAAGACCTGCGGATTTTACGCGATAGCAGACGGCGATGATATCATGCTTTATGATATGCTCGGACGAACGCTTCAGACACAGGAGGATGGAAGTCTGCCTTATGAGGATCGTTTTTTTGTCATGGATGGAAATCGCATCGCAGAGTGCAATCCGGCTCAGCGCGAATATGCAGGAATCTCATATTTCCTGAGTGAAAATGGAGATGGAGAATCTGCGATCTATAAGGAGGAAGCTGGGGAGGAGAGTCTTTTTCTTGAACAGGGAAAAGGAATCGACAGCTTCTGCATTGCGGATGGGCAGATATATTACAGTGTTTTCGTGCGAAAGAGAGATGGAATCCAGTACAGTGAGCTTTATCGCAGACCGCTTGCAAATGTCGGGGAGACGGTAATGATCGGAGAAAGGTTCAAGGGAAGAATCACGGAAATGTCTTATTCGGAATCGGCGGGAGAGATCTATGCGTCTTACAGGCCGAAGAGCTGGGTAAGCAATCGGGGGATCATTGCGGTGATTTCGCCGGCGGGACAGATCAGTTATCTGAATGATGAGGAGCTTCGGAAGCAGGTGGAGACGACGGGAAATGATGATCTGCAATTTGTGATGGAGCAGGATGGAGAAGTCTACTGTTATTGGACGGATAACAACTGGAAACGAGGAAGAGAGCCGGAGCCGATCTGGAGGAAGGTGCTTGTGATTCCGGATAAGGATCGGACGTTTGTGGAGTAAAAAAGGATTACTAACGTATTATTGGAGTAATGTTAAAGTAGTACTTTGGTGATTAATACGGGAGAAATACTAGAAAGAATAAAACAAGAAAAAAATAATAAAAATAGATAGCGCCTACGACAGAATAAGTCCTGCACGGGTTTGCAGTGACTTTTCTACCTCCGGCGCTTTTTCGATCTACTCCTAAATAAAAGTATTTTTTGTGAATCTGATAGAGTTTTTTTTATAATTTTTTCGAGATTTTTGTGTAGACGAGATCCGTATTTAAATTTACTCATCGAATTCTACGATCACATAGAAACCGCGGGAATTCTCGCGGATGTCTTTCACAATCCCTTCTCTGGACTTCAGGCGGTCACGGTTCTTGTAACAGCCGGACATAGCAACCGCAGGCTCAATGATATAGCTGTAATTGAAGCCCTCGCGTTCGATAACTTCTACCTTGTCTCCGATGTTGACGAGTCCCTGACGCTCCATTTTAAATTCCATTTCACGCAATGCAATCATCTCCTTAAATGATAAGATCATGGTTTGAATTCAAGAAATAAATTCCAATAAAATTTTTAATAAAAATCCCAAAATATTATAGTAAAAAGGTGGTGGAATGTAAAGCCGTTCTGTGCTAAAATAAAATGCACTTTTGAGGTTATATTATTGTATACAGGTAGGAAGTTTCTGAACGGAAAATTCTGGGTGATACCGTAAAGATAACCATGTGATCGGAGTTGTATAAAAAGTTTCACTCTTCTTAAAAAATAGGAATTTTGAGAAATGAAAATAGAATGAGTGAAAAAAAGGGAAAAATAAAAAAATTATGAGAAAAGAAGATCTTTTGATTTCCCGTCTCAAGCGTTATGCCAAGTCGGATGCATGTCCGTTTCATATGCCGGGACATAAGCGCCAGAGCGAGGATGGAATGAGAGCGGAATTTCCGAATCCGTTTGCGATTGATATCACGGAGATTGACGGGTTTGATAATCTTCATCACCCGGAGGGAATTTTAAGAGAGTCGATGGAATGGGCATCCGGGGTGTATAAGACAGCAAAGACCTGGTATCTGGTGAATGGGAGCAGTTGCGGGATTTTGAGTGCGGTGAGCGCATGTGTTCATCCGGGTGGACGGATTCTTATCAGCAGAAATTGCCACAAATCGGCTTACCATGGCGTTATCCTCAATCAGTTGAAAACAGACTATGTGTATCCACAAATCCTTTCTGGATTGTGGATACAGGGTGGAATCCTCGCGGATGATGTGGAAAAGATGCTTAAAAAAAATTCGGATACCGAGGCGGTCCTGATTGTCTCTCCGACGTATGATGGGATGGTGTCGGATGTGCAGGCGATTGCGGATGTTGTGCATCGATATGGGCTTCCGTTGATCGTGGATGAGGCGCACGGGGCGCATTTTTCGTTTGGAGGAGAGGAATTTCCGGCTTCTGCGATTGACTGTGGAGCGGATCTTGTAATTCAGAGTTTGCATAAGACATTGCCGTCGCTGACCCAGACTGCGGTGCTTCACCTGACGAGAGAGGGCGAAAAGAGGGTCGATCTCGGAAGGCTTGAGCGTTATCTTCAGATTTATCAGACGAGCAGTCCGTCCTATGTGATGATGGCGTCGATTGAGAGTTGCATCTATGAGATGGAGCAGAGCGGAAGAAAGCAGATGGATGATTTTTCAAGGCGTCTGAGATGCGTTTACAGCCGCTTAGAGCACCTCAAACATTTGAAACCGGTATTGGTCTGCAAACTGCGCAAAAATGGCGTAGAAGGTCGCAGAGAAGGGCAAAAAGCGGAAAGTACGGAGTGTGGCGCGAATGGGAGGAGTTGTTCTCTAAAATCAAGAGCCGGCATTTATGATATGGACCCTGCGAAGATTGTGGTTTCCTGCGGGGGCTGTGTAAGGATTGCGGAAAATACGTTTGAGGCGGAAAATACGTTTGAGAATGAAGCGCAGGATTGCGCACAGAGAAGATGTGGAGAAGATGAAAGTCAGAAGATCGAGAAGCGTGTGAGTCGCGAGAAGATGACAGGAGAGATTCTCGGAGACTGGTTGCGAAAAGAGTACCACATTGAAATGGAAATGTGCGGGGCAGATTATGTCGTGGCAATTACAACGTTTTCGGATTCTATGGAAAATCTGGATCGGTTGTGCACGGCGTTTGAGGAGATCGATCGAAAGATTGAGATAACTTGTTCTGAATTTGAGGAAAAGGAAAGTGAGAGCGCAGATCAGAAGGAGATGGAACTCGGAGCAGAGTTTGATCTTCGGAAAAAATGGGAACTTCCGGAAATCTGTATGACACCTGCAAAAGCGGTTGATGCGCCGTGGGAAGAATTGCCACTTGAAGTTTGTGAGGAGAGAATTTCCGGGGAGTTTGTCTATCTCTATCCTCCGGGAATTCCGATCATTGCGCCGGGAGAAAAAATCAAGAGAGAGATGCTTCAGCAGATTTTTTACTATAAAAAAATTGGACTTCCGGTTCAGGGCATGGCGGATAAAGAGGCGAATATTCTGCGCGTCTGTGCAGAGTAGAAGACGTTGATAAAAAACGAGAGTATCTGTGAACATTAGGAGTACCTGTGAAGAAAAAATAGAGAAAATGCAAGATAGAGAGGATGCAAAATGGGAAAGATCTATTATTTGATGGGAAAAAGCGCATCGGGAAAAGATACCATTTATAGAGAACTTTTGAAAAAATGTCCACGACTGCGCAGAGTTGTTCTGTATACAACGCGACCGATGCGGGATGGCGAGTGCGAGGGCAGAGAGTATTATTTTGCAAATCCAAAGACTCTGGAAGCATTTGAGAAACAGGGAAAAATCATTGAGATGAGAACGTATCAGACAGTCTGTGGACCGTGGAGTTATGCGACGGTCGATGACGGACGAATCTGTCTGGAGGAAGCAGATTATCTGGCGATTGGCACGCTGGAATCCTACGAGAAACTGAGGGAGTATTACGGGGAAGATGTGGTAAAACCTCTTTATGTGACGGTCGATGATGGAGCTCGTCTCGAACGTGCACTTGCGAGAGAAAAAACACAGAAGAAACCGAATTATGCGGAACTTTGCAGACGTTTTCTTGCAGATGAGGAGGATTTTGCACAGGAGAAGCTGGAGCGATTGGGGATTCAGTCTTCTTTTGTGAATGAGACTCTGGATAAATGCGTGGATGAGATTCTGAGTGCAATTCAGAATGGTTAATTGTCTGAATGAGGTTTGAACAGTAACGCCGAAAGAAAAAACTAGAATACAGAGATACAGAAATTTTGATAAAACCATATATTTGTGCTACAATATTTTTTAATTGAAACAAGCAATAAATAGATTTCACTCAGAACGTATGAAGAAAGATTGGACCGTGCATGGATGGTGATGCATGAGGAATAGGGATCGAGAGAGTGCGTTTTGAACAGATAAAGACTGGGAGGTGCGTGCCATGAAGACATTTCGGGAAATTATCGGACATGAACAGATCAAGGATCATATGCAGACTGCGGTAAGGAATCATAAGGTATCTCATGCCTACATTCTTTCAGGGGAAGCCGGAATGGGAAAAAAGACTCTGGCAGAAGCGTTTGCGATGACACTTCTGTGTGAGCAGGATGGCATAGAGCCATGTATGGAATGCCATGCCTGCAAACAGGTTTTGAGCGGAAGTCACCCGGATCTGGTCTATGTGACACATGAGAAGCCGAATACAATTGGTGTGGAGGATATTCGTACTCAGATCAATGATACAATCATGGTGCGCCCTTACAGCAGTTATTATAAGATTTATATTGTGGATGAGGCAGAGAAGATGACTCAGCAGGCACAGAATGCTCTGCTCAAGACGATTGAGGAACCGCCGGCTTATGCAGTGATTCTTCTGTTGACGACGAATGTGGATGCCTTTCTTCCGACGATTTTGTCGCGCTGTGTTCAGTTGAAATTAAAACCGCTCCGTGATTACATGGTGAAAAATTATCTGACGGAGCAGTTGCATGTGCAGGAGGCAGATGCAGAGATCTATTCGGCATTTGCGAGAGGAAATCTCGGCAAAGCGATTTCTCTGGCATCCTCGGAAGATTTCAAGCATCTTCATCAGGAGATTCTCGGTCTGCTTCGCCACGTAAAACAGGCAGATATTTCCGAACTTCTCGATGAGATTCGCAAGATGAAGGAGGATGGTCTGGATATTTACGAATGTCTGGATTTCATTCAGCTGTGGTATCGAGATATTCTGCTGTACAAGGTCACAAAAGATATTAATCAGCTGATTTTTAAAGAAGAATTCCGCACGGTAAATGAGATCAGCCAGAACAGCGGTTATGATGGAATTGAGCAGATTCTGGAGGCCGTGGACAAGGCGAGGGTGCGTCTCGATGCAAATGTCAATATGGAGCTGGCGATGGAACTGCTTCTGCTGACGATGAAGGAAAATTAAGAAATTAAGGGAGATAATTGAAGGAGATAGAAGAGTCAATGACGAGAGTAATTGGTGTCAGATTTCGTGAGGCGGGAAAAATCTATTATTTTTCTCCGGGCAAATTGGAGATTAAGGCTGGAGAACATGTAATTGTGGAGACCGCCCGAGGAATTGAGTTTGGATTTGTTGTACTGGGAAGCCGGGATGTGGACGACAGCAAGGTAGTACAGCCGTTGAAGACAGTGATTCGCATGGCAAATAAGGATGATGAGGCAAGAGAAGAAAATAATAAAGTCAAAGAGAAAGAGGCGTTCCGGATCTGCAAGGAAAAAATTCGCAAGCACGGTCTTGAGATGAAGCTGATCGATGTGGAGTATACGTTTGACAATAACAAGATTCTGTTTTATTTCACGGCAGATGGAAGAATTGATTTCCGTGAGCTGGTTAAGGATCTGGCGAGCGTCTTTAAGACGAGAATCGAACTGCGCCAGGTCGGAGTTCGCGATGAGACAAAGATCGTCGGCGGAGTCGGTATCTGTGGTCGTGCGCTCTGCTGTCACTCCTATTTGTCTGACTTTATTCCAGTGTCGATCAAGATGGCAAAGGAACAGAATCTTTCCCTGAATCCCTCAAAGATTTCGGGTGTCTGCGGTCGTCTGATGTGCTGTCTGAAAAACGAGGAGGAGACTTACGAGTACTTGAACAGCAAGCTCCCGGGAATCGGAGACTATGTGACGACAGATGATGGTCTCAAGGGAGAAGTGCAGAGTGTCAACGTGCTTCGCCAGATCGTCAAGGTTATCGTCATGGTGGAGCGAGATGAGAAAGAGATTCGCGAGTATAAGGTAGAACAGCTGAAATTCCGTCCGCGTCGAAGAAAAGGAAAAGTCGATGTGGAAGATGCAGAATTAAAGAAACTTGAGGCATTGGAAAAGCGGGAAGGAAAACCGAAGAGTAATGGAAAGAGAGAGTCAGAAAAGTCTGATCGATCAGAGAGACAGGAAAAATCCGAACGGACAGAGAAATCAAAACAATAATAATTTGAAGTGTGACGCAGAGTGTCAGGAAGATGAGCGAATCGATGATCTCCAGCGAAACGGCTATCGAATTATTCAGAAGAAAAACGGATTTTGCTTTGGCATGGATGCTGTTCTTTTATCGGGTTTTGCGCAAGTCAAACCGGGAGGTTGTGCGATTGATCTCGGAACGGGGACAGGCATTATCCCGATTCTGATGAATGCGAAGACACAGGGAGAACATTTCATCGGTCTTGAGATTCAGGAAGAGATGGCAGAGATGGCACAGCGCAGTGTGAATCTCAATGGACTTCAGGATCGGGTTTCGATTGTGAAGGGAGACATCAAGGAGGCCAGCCGAATTTTTGGAAAGGCTTCTTTCGATGTGGTGACTTCCAATCCGCCTTACATGAATGACACGCACGGACTCAAGAATCCGGATCTGCCGAAGGCGATTGCCCGCCACGAGGTGCTCTGTACGCTCGAGGATGTTGTGCGTGAGGCGAGTGCGCTTCTCAAGTCGGGCGGTCATTTTTACATGGTTCATCGTCCGCGCAGACTCACGGAGATGATCACGCTTCTGCACGATTATCGCTTAGAGCCGAAGAGAATTAAGTTTGTGCATCCGTTTATCGATAAGGAGGCAAACATGGTTTTGATCGAGGCAGTGCGCGGAGGCGGTGCAATGATGAATATAGAGCCACCGATTATTGTATACAAAAGCCAGGGCATGTATACGGATGAGATTTATACGATTTATGGATACTAGAAATATGAATTGATACAGGGTATACGAGTCGATATGATAGAATACAAAACGAATAAAGCATGAATCTGGAGCGATAGTAGATGAAGATAAAAAAAGATCATGCGTGAACTGAGAGAGAAGGGAGACGAGGGCATGGAAGAAAACGCAGTCGGAAAGCTGTATCTGTGTGCCACACCGATCGGAAATCTGGATGATATTACCCTGCGTGTATTAAAGACGCTTCAGGAAGTGGATTTGATTGCGGCGGAAGATACCCGCCACAGCATCAAACTGCTGAATCATTTTGAGATCAAGACTCCGATGACGAGTTATCATGAATACAACAAGGTGGACAAGGCTCGTTATCTTGTGGAGCAGATGAAGAAAGGTGTGAACGTTGCAGTCATCACAGATGCGGGAACACCGGGTATTTCTGATCCGGGAGAGGAGCTGGTGCGCCAGTGCTATGAGGCGGGAATCTCTGTGACCTCGCTTCCGGGACCGGCTGCCTGCATCACCGCGCTCACGATGTCGGGTCAGCTGACGAGACGTTTCTGTTTTGAGGCATTTCTTCCAGTCGATAAGAAGGAGCGCCAGTGGGTGCTTGAGGAGCTGAAACAGGAGACGCGAACGATGATTATCTATGAGGCGCCACATCACCTTGTCCGCACACTCGAGGAGCTTGCCGGAGTGCTTGGTGCAGATCGCAAGCTGACGCTTTGCCGGGAGCTTACGAAAAAGTACGAGGAAGGATTCCGGAGCACGTTTGCGGGGCTTTTGGAGCGCTTTGAGACCGAAGAACCGAAGGGCGAGTGCGTGCTTGTCATTGCGGGACGCAGTTTTGATGAGATCCAGAAGGAGCAGCAGAAATCATGGGAAGAGATGTCGATTGAGGAGCATATGGATCTCTACCTGAATCAGGGGATCGATCGCAAGGAAGCGATGAAGCGCGTCGCAAAAGACCGTGGAATCCCGAAACGAGATGTCTACCGCTATCTGACAGATGTCAAGGAAGAGTAATTCATTCAAAAAGTGATTGATTCAATAAAAAGAAAAATAATTGATTCAAAAAAGAAAAGATTTAGAAAAAAATTTTCAAAAGAAAACCAGAGAGAATTTCCGAAAATGGAAAACCTCTCTGGTTTTTGCCGTTTTATAGATTTTATTTTATCATCCCCTGATGAGATTGATATATATCTGATCGGGAATAGGGACCGATATTTTTAAATCGGAAGCCACGAGAGTACGAGCTGGTAAAGCACTTCAGCGAAGCCACAGGAGACCATGACCTTGATGGGGTCGATCTTGACTTTTCGCAGGCAGACCATTGCGACTGCAAAGTAGATCAGATAGCGGATTTGCAGGTTTTCGTTCGTGAGGTGAATCGTTCCGTCTCCGAAGAACGTCGGGACGAGAATCGTGATTCCGGCGGTCAGGATCATGGCGACGACAGCCGGGCGAAGCGATTCGAGGATTCCTTTCATCAGGCGAAGATTGCGGTATTTCGCGTAGAGCTTTGCGAGGATCGTGACAAAGATGCAGGACGGGAGGATACAGCCGATCGTTGCGACGATTGCTCCCGGAATTCCGGCAACCTGATTGCCAACGAATGTTGAGGAATTGACGGCGATCGGTCCTGGTGTCATCTCTGCGATTGTGATCAGGTTTGTGAAATCATTTAAAGTCAGCCAGTGGTATTTCTCAATGACCTGAGCCTGAATCAACGGCATGGCGGCATATCCTCCACCGAAACTGAATGCGCCGATTTGCAGGAAGGCGAGAAAAAGTTGAAAGTAAATCATAGGACACTCCTTTATATTTCGTTGGAATCAGAAGCTGCTTCTTTCTTGGCGGAGACGACGGTTCTGATTGCTCCGATCAGGGCAGTGAGCAGAATGATCAGGATTACATTGATCTTGAAATAGTAGTTAGCAAGAAAAGCTGCAATCATAATCATAATCAGGATCGGGGAACGAAGTTTTGCGACACCGCGTCCCATGTCGTAGACAACGGAGATAATGACTGCGCCGACACCGGCTCTCATTCCGCTCAGCATATTCTGAATAAAGAAGTTTTCTTTAAATGCTGTGTAGAATGCGGAGATTGCAGTGATGATCACAAACGGTGGGAGGATCGCTCCGAGGATTGCACAGAAAATTCCGGGCATTCCCGCGAGCTTGTATCCGACGACGATCGCTCCGTTGACGGCAATTGCACCCGGAGAAGACTGTGCGATTGCGATCAGATCGAGCATCTCATTTTCATCGATCCAGTGAAGCTCATCCACGAATTTTGTTTTCAGAAGGCTGACGATGACGTATCCTCCTCCGAAGGTGAATGTGCTCAAATAGAGTGTGGAGAAGAAAAGTTTTTTCAGAATGGCGCGCTTGTCCCGCGCCGTTTTTTCATTTTCCATAGAACTCATAGAACTTGTTGGCTCCTTTCAAGAGTATTTTGTTCTCAGCATTTTTTGAAAGAGGGGAAATCATTCCGATATTTACTATATCACTGAAACGCTTATATGAAAAATAATATAATCATATGAAAATCATATGGAAACTCATATAATATGAGTTATAATAAAAATAAACATTTGCTCTAAACAGAACTTGTTTCCGAGTGGTTTTTATGTTTTTTTCAATTTGAGAGGGGATTGAGAGGGGGACGGACAGAGACATGACAATACGGCATATGCGGATTTTTCTGGCGGTGACGGAAAATGGAAACAACCTGACGCGGACGGCAAATCAGCTTTATATGGCACAGCCGGCGGTGACGGTTGCAATTCAGGAACTTGAGCAGTATTACGGGGTCAATCTCTTTGATCGTCTCGGGAAACGACTCTATTTGACGGAAGCGGGCAAACAGTTTCGAGAGTATGTTGTGCGCATTCTTGGTCTCTTTGACGACATGGAGGAAGGAATGAAAAGCTGGGGAAGCCGTGGAGTTCTCAGAGTCGGGAGCAGTATCACGATCGGTTCGCAATTTATGCCGGGCTATGTTGAGGAGTATGCGAAGACTCACCCGAATATCGACACGCAGGTGCTGATCGGACCGTCAGACCGGATTGAGAAAAAAATCCTGAACAATGAGCTGGACATTGCGCTCGTCGAGAGCCCGGTGCATGAAAGTCATCTGATTGCGGAGCAGTACATGGAGGATTATCTCGTGATTATTGCGCCGGGAAATTCCAAAGAACGAGACTTGTATAATTCGTTCTGTGAGGATCAGCGGGAGACGCAGAGACAGGAGGCATCTGCCAAACAGCAGGAAAGACCGGATGAGATTCAGGATGAATCTCCGAAAGAAATTCAGGAGATGACAGTCGAGGAATTTGCGTCCCAGAGATTGCTTCTCAGGGAACCGGGGAGTGGGACGAGGGAGTCAATTGAGAAAGTTCTGGAACCTTTTTCGATCCAATTAAAAACCTCGTGGGAGGCGACGAGCACGACTGCTCTGGTCAATGCGGTGATCTCCGGACTTGGAATTTCAATTGTTCCGCGCCGGATGGTGGAAGCACCGTTGAGAAGCGGACAAATCCGCGAGATTCATGTGCAGGGATTGGAATTTCAGCGCTATTTTTATATGGTCTATCACAGAGACAAACTTTTGACCGCACCGATTCGTGACTTTATGGAGCTTTGCAGAAATTATGAGAGTCTGCATCCTCAGCCGAGATATAGCGGATTGTTTTGAACACAGCGGATGACAGAATGGGAAAAGTGTGAGGAAATGGTGGAAAACTGTGTGTGAGATGTGGAGAAAGCGGAAAGCGCCGGGGAGTGAGGACGGAGAAGAAGGGGAAAAATTATGCCGATTTTAAATTTATTGATCAAGCCTGCGTCAGGCAGTTGCAATATGAGATGTCGTTACTGCTTTTATGCGGATGAGGGGAAGAACAGGGAGCAGGCGACCTACGGAATCATGAGCGAGGAGACGATGCATGCGATGGTCGACCGTGCGATGAAATTTGCGGATCGGGAATGCATGATGATGTTTCAGGGAGGAGAGCCGACGCTTGCGGGGCTTTCCTTTTTTCGGTCGCTCGTCGAGTATTTGAGCGCGCATCCGAATCCGAAAAACATCCGTGTGCGCTATGCGATTCAGACGAACGGATATGTGATTGATGAGGAGTGGGCAGCATTTCTGGCAAAGCATCGTTTTCTTGTCGGAATCTCGCTTGACGGCGGAAAAGAGGTTCACGATCGGTATCGCGTTGATGCGCAGGGAAAGGGAACGTACAACCGTGTGATGAGCACAATTCGCCTTCTCGAGAAATACCGGGTAGAGTACAATATTCTGACTGTCGTGACGGCGACAACGGCGCGAAGTGGACGGAAGATTTATGAGTTTTTCAAGAAAAATGGATTTGGCTGGCAACAGTATATCGAGTGCCTTGACCCGATCGGGGAGATTCCGGGAAATCAGGAATTTTCGCTGACCCCTCAGAGACTTGAACAGTTTTTGAAGGATGTGTTTGACGCATGGTATCTCGACTGGAAATCCGGTCGCTATGTCTATAATCGATACTTTGAGAACCTGCTGATGATTCTGAACCGACAGATGCCGGAGAATTGCAGTATGCGTGGAACCTGCGGAAAACAGTGGGTTGTTGAGGCGGATGGAAGCGTCTATCCGTGCGATTTTTATGCGCTTGATGAGTGGAAACTTGGAAATCTGAATACGGATGATTTTGAGCAGATGGACAAGATGAGAGAGACACTCGGATTTATAAAATGGTCGGAGCAGGTACCGGACGAATGCCGAACCTGCTCCTGGTATGGTCTGTGCCGAAATGGTTGCCGGAGAAACCGCGAACCGGTCACTGCACAGAGCACAAATGTCAATTATTTTTGCAGCGCGTACAAACACTTTTTTGAGTATGCCTATCCGCGTTTGTTCGAGATCTGGAGGACATCTGTGTCCGGGAGACGATAAAAAGATTTTTTACTCTCCGAATACTTTGCGGTAGTCGTCCTGAAATTTGCGGATTCCCTCGTCGGTCAGCGGATGATGAATCATCTGGAGCAGAACCTTATAAGGAACGGTTGCAATGTCGGCGCCAGCCTTTGCACAGTCGATCACATGGATCGGGTTGCGGATGCTTGCGGCGATGATCTGGGTCTCGATTCCGTGCATCTGGAAGATTTCGGTGATGTCCTCAATCAGGGAGATTCCCGGAGTGGAGATGTCGTCGAGACGGCCAAGAAACGGCGATACATAGTCAGCGCCGGCGCGGGCGGCGAGGAGTGCCTGAGCTGGTGAGAAGATCAGGGTGACATTCGTCTTGATTCCCTCTTTGTGAAGTACCTTTACGGCTTTTAATCCCTCAGCGGTCATCGGAATCTTGACGACCATGTTCGGATGGATCGAGGCGATCTCACGAGCTTCAGCGATCATACCCTCGGCATCCACGGTTGTTGCCTTGACCTCTCCGCTGATCGGACCGTCGACGATCGAGGTGATTTCCTGAATCACCTGCTTGAAATCGCGTCCCTCTTTTGCGATCAGTGATGGATTCGTGGTGACACCACTGATGATTCCCATGTCGTTTGCCTTGCGGATATCGTCTACATTTGCTGTATCAATGAAAAAAATCATAGTTCTTCTCCTCTCTTTGTATTATCTGAAAATTCTCTGTTTCTTTTATTATAGTATCGCACAATCAAATCGTCAAACGAAAAACAGCTGACAAACAGAAGTGAAAATAGGAAATTCTGAGTGCTAGATATAGATAAAATCTATAACTAACTATTAAAATCGTGAATTTGACATTCTATGTAAAATTTATTATGATAAATGCACAATTTGTATAAGTATAAGTTATAGGAAAATAGAGGGAGAAAACTATTATGAAAAAGAAATTGATGACAGCACTCCTTTCCGCAGGAGTGGCAACTCTGGCGTTGAGTGGATGTGGTGGCTCCTCTTCTGACAGCGCAAACACAGCTGACCAGAAAGATGCAGGCACCGCACAGGAATCTGGAAGCACCGCAGGTAGCGAGGGTGCAAAGAAAGTTCTGAAATTTGGACAGGCAAATGCAGGTGAGGGTCTGGATATGCAGACTTCCACGAACTCAAGATCTGCTTCGATTGCAGACGAGGTGACTGAGAGCCTTCTGCGTTTCGATGATGACAACAACGAGGAGCCGGTTCTTCTGACCGATTTCCCGACGGTTTCCGATGATGGTCTTGTATATACGTTCGAGCTGAAGCAGGGCGTTCATTTCACGAACGGAACTGAGCTTACGAGTAAGGATGTCAAGTTCACATTTGAGCGTATGTTCAATCCGGCAACCGCTGCAAAGAGCACCGCATATTTCAACATGATCAAGGGCGCAAAGGACATGCTCGACGGAAATGCAACGGAGCTGGCTGGATTTGAGATCGTGGATGATTACCACTTCACAATCACTCTGGACTATGCATTTGCTCCGTTCGTAAAGAACCTCGGTACTTCCTACGCAGATATCTTCCCGGAGGATGCATGCACAGAGGCAGGCGAAAACTGGGGACTCGGAACAAACCTGATCGGTACCGGTCCGTACAAGATTCAGGAGAATGATGACACGACGAAGGTGATTCTTGTGAAAAACGAGGATTACCATGGCGGAGATGTCAACCTTGATGAGTTGCAGATTCTGTTTTACGATGATGACCAGACAAAGCTGATCGCATACGAGAACGGTGATATCGATCTGGCAGACTTAAATGCAAGCCTGCTGAGCCAGTACAAGGATAAGTACGCAGATGAGATCACTGCATATTATCCGCTGGGAACTTCCTTCATTTCCATGAACCTCAAGGATGCTTACTTAAGCGATGTGAATGTCAGAAAGGCGATCTCTCTGGCAATCAACCGTGAGGAGCTTGTCGATGCAGTGCTCAACGGCGCAGGCATTCCGGCAACTTCCTACCTGAACAACGGAATTCCGGGACATGATGATTCCCTCTCTGTTTATGAGTATGATCCGGAGGCTGCAAAGCAGTTGCTTGCAGATGCAGGCTATGGTGACGGCATCACGATTTCTTCCGAGGTTCGTCAGGCAGATCAGGCTGTCTACTCTGCAATTCAGGGATACCTTGCAGAGGTTGGAATCACCCTTGATCTGACGGTTGTAGATAATGCAACTTACAACTCTGACAGAACAGCAGGAAAGATTCCGCTGACCGGTTCTACCTGGAATGCTCTGTATCCGGATGGAGATTTCCAGATGTACAACTATTTCTACTCCAGCAAGTCCAATGCACAGGGTGTCTTCTATGACAACGCAGATTTTGATAAGCTGTTAGATGATGCAAGAAAGTCTACAAACGAGGATGAGCGCGCTGACCTGTACAAGCAGGCAGATTCGATTCTCTCTCAGGAAGATTATGCATGCATCCCGCTCTACTATCCGCAGAGCCAGTTCATCGCAAAGCCGTATGTCAAGGACTTCAAGGTCGGCAACCTGATTTACCACTTCTGGAATGTGGATGTTGATCCGTCTGCACAGAACTAAGTAACTGAGCAAATTATTTTGAAATCAAGTCGATAATTGCAAGGACTTGGTGCGTGATTCTGAGTTATATGAAGTTATACAAATTGATGAGTAATTAGTTGATGAGTATACAGCCCCGGCCGGCGCATTGTGCGTCGGCTGTTTGGCTGTATATTTGTCGTAAAAGGAGGAAGAAGAGAGTGGTTCGATACATTATCAAACGGGCATTTCTCGCAGTTGGAATTATCTTCTCGATCTCGCTGATCACATTCTTTATCTTGAATGTCATTCCGGGTGATCCGGTGGCAGCGATGCTCGGAGAGTTTGCAGATGCCGACAAAATTGCCCAGGTAAAAGCACAGATGGGACTGGATGCCCCGCTTCCGGTTCAGTATATCAACTGGCTGACAGATCTTTTGCACGGAAATATGGGAACGAGTTATTTCCAGAAAAAACCGGTTGTGACACTGATTCTTCAGGCGTTTCATTACACCGCAATCATGGCAACAGCTGCCTATATCGTTGCGCTGATTCTCGGTCTGACTGCCGGAATTCTGGCAGCTGTCTATCATGATCGCCCGATTGACCGGATTCTGATGAGCATTTCCGCATTTGGAATCTCTGCCCCGTCTTTCTGGGTGGCAATTCTTTTGCAGATTTATGTAGGTCTGAAATTCAGCATTTTCCCGGTTTCGGGAGTTTCCAGTCCGATCGGATATGTGCTTCCGTCGTTTGCACTCGGAACAAGATATGCGGCATCGATTTCCCGAATTACGAGAGCAAGTATGCTTGAAGTTATGGGTCAGGATTTTGTGAAGACCGCGTATGCAAAGGGACTCTATCAGCGTCGGATCATCTTGATTCATATTTTCCAGAATGCGCTTGTTCCGATCATCACAGTTATCGGTACGGATATCGGTGCTCTGCTGACCGGTTCGATGATCACGGAGAATGTATTTAACATTCCGGGAATCGGAAAACTGCTGATCGACGCAATTCATCGCCGTGACATTCCGCTTGTTCAGGGCGGTGTCATCTATGTTGCCGCTATCTGTGTTTTGATTTACTTTATTGTGGATGTGCTCTATGCGGTGATTAACCCGAACATCCGCCTGACGAAAGGAGAATAGCTGATGAGAAAAAAGAATTACTATTCCGAGAGCCTGAAGCTGTTCTGGAAAAATAAACTTGCCGTTCTGTCTCTGCTGATTCTGATTGTACTTGTGGTTTCTGCCATTTTTGCGCCGGTTTTGACGCCGTATGATCCGAACAAGCAGGTGCTTGCAGATAAACTTCTGTTTCCGAGTTCCAAGCATCCTTTTGGAACGGATGAGTTCGGAAGAGATATTTTGACGCGCTGTCTCTACGGCTGCCGCGTGTCGCTGAGTGTCGGCATTGTTTCTCAGCTGATCGCGTCTGTGATCGGATATTTCATGGGTGTGTGCGCCGGTTATTTTGGAAAGAAGACGGATGATGTGATCTCTTTCCTGATTCAGGTATTTTCAAGTTTCCCGGCACTGCTGTTTGCAATGGCGCTGATGTATGCGCTGGGTTCCGGAATCATGAACCTCTATCTGACACTTGGATTTCTGTCATGGGCAAACACCGCGCGTCTGATTCGCGGTACGGTGCTTCAGCTCAAGGAGCAGGAGTACATTCAGGCGTGCCGGATTGACGGAGGAAGCAATCTGCGTGTCATCTTAAAGCACTTGTTCCCGAACTGCATTCCAATGCTGATTGTCTCCTGTACGCTCGGTATCCCGTCTGCAATTCTGACGGAGGCGAGTCTGAGCTATCTCGGTCTCGGTGTTCCGAGCCCGACAGCGAGCTGGGGGTCAATGATTTCCGGTGCTCAGACTTTTATCCGTACCAATACCTATTACAGCCTGTTTCCGGGAATTTTCATCATTCTCACTGTAATTGCTTTTAACACGCTCGGTGATGGTCTGCGCGATGTGCTTGATCCGAAAATGCGCAAATAAGTCATCGGGCAAGAATGCAAGTTGCAAGTTCGCAAGAATTAAATAATAAAAAAGTGAACTGGCAAAAACGAACTGGCAAAGGCGCAAAATGATAAAAGCAAAAAGTAAAAAATATAAAATTGAGAAATGAAAATCCAAAGAATAAAAATCGAGAGAATGAAGATCGAAAAAATAGAAGTCGAAAGACAGAGTGAACAGAATAACAGAAACAGAATGGGAAAATAAAGGATGGAGAATATGGAGAGAGAAAATATTCTTGAGATAAAAGATCTGGATGTACGGCTCTTCACAGAGCGCGGGGAACTTCCGGTTATCGATCGGCTGAACCTGACACTCAGAGCAGGAGAGACGCTTGGAATCGTCGGGGAGAGTGGATGTGGAAAGAGCATGCTTGCCTCCGCAATCATGGGTCTTGTCGCACGTCCGGGAAAAGTTACCGGCGGTGAGATTCTCTTCGGAAGAGACGAGAAACAGGACTTGACAAAGATGAGCGCAAAGGAACTCAGAAGGATTCGCGGAACAGGAATTTCGATGATCTTTCAGGAGCCGATGACGAGTTTGAATCCGCTGATGAGCTGTGGTCGTCAGATTGTGGAGACGATCGTTGCACATGAGAAAATCGGACGCGCGGAGGCGAAAGCGCGCGCTATCTCGATTATTCGCTCAGTAGGAATCCAGAGACCGGAAAAAGTATACGGCGAAGTGCCGGCACAGCTTTCCGGTGGAATGAGACAGAGAATCATGATTGCGATGGCGCTCGTCTGCAACCCGGAACTTTTGATCTGTGACGAGCCGACGACGGCTCTTGATGTGACGGTTCAGGCGCAGATTTTGGGACTGATTCGTCGTCTTCAGAAGGAGAAGAAGACGTCTGTCGTTTTTATCAGTCACGACATGGGTGTCATCTCCCAGATGGCGGATCGCGTGGCGGTGATGTATGCCGGACAGCTTGTAGAGTATGCACAGGCGGAGGCGATTTTTACAAGACCGCTTCACCCATATACGCAGGGACTTCAGGCAGCAATTCCGAAAATGAATGAGAAGAAAGACAGTCTTGAGAGTATTCCGGGAAATGTGCCGATGCTCTATGAGCTTCCGAAGGGATGCATCTTCTCACCGAGATGTGCTTACGCGACGGATCGCTGTCGCAGTGAGCGCCCGCAGATTGTGGAGGCAGACGGTCACAGAGTTCGTTGCTTCCTCTATGAGCAGGGCGGGGATGCACAGCGAAGAGAGATGAAGGCGACAGATACAAGTGAAACGAAGATTGAAAATAAAAAGAAAATCGGGGAGGAGGGAGAAGGATGAGTGAGGCTGGAAAGAATCAGTTTGAAGAGAATGAAAAATCCGAAAGAGAGACAATTCTTCAGGTCAAGAATCTGAAGAAGTACTACATGGTCGGACGCAAAGGACTGTTCGGAGAAAAAGAGTATGTTCGCTCTGTGGATGGAGTCAGTTTTGAGCTTCATCGTGGAGAGACGCTTGCGATTGTTGGCGAGAGCGGATGTGGAAAATCCACAACAGTCAAGTCTCTGCTTCGCGTTGTGGAGCCGACGGACGGAGAGGTCATTTTAAATAGACAGGATTTTCTCAAGTTAAAGGGTGCAGATCTCAAAAAGGCGCGCAGAAACATCAAGATGATTTTTCAGGATCCGTACAGCTCTTTAAATCCGCGTATGACAGTGCGGGATATTATCGGAGAGCCGGCTGATATTGAGCATGTCTACAAGACGGAGGAGGAGAGGGAGAAGCTGATCCTCGACACGATGGAGATGGTCGGGCTGAACAAGGATTTCGCAGATCGCTATCCGCATGAGTTTTCGGGCGGACAGAGACAGAGAATCGGAATCGCGCGCGCGATTATTCTGAGACCGGAGATCGTTGTCTGTGATGAGCCGGTCTCGGCGCTTGACGTGTCGGTTCAGGCGAAGATTATTAACCTCTTAAAAGAGCTTCAGGCGAAGATGAATATCTCTTATATTTTCATCTCTCATGATCTCGGAGTTGTCAAGCATATTGCGGATCGTGTGCTTGTGATGTATCAGGGGCATGTCGTGGAAGAGGGAACGAGAGACGAGATCTTTGAGAATCCGAAAAATGATTATACGAAGCTGTTGCTTGCAAGTATTCCGGAGATCGGAAAGAAGATGGATTTCGATCAGTTTGAGAGGGCATTTCAGGCGGAGTAGTTTTTGGGCTATGGGTATGGATACAAGTGTAAGTATGAGTACGGCTCCTCCGGTGAAGTAAGTCATGCAAACATAATTAAAAAGTTTCCAAGGATAGTACTCAAGAAGCAGTATATCAATGTATATAGAGTATGATGCAAAAGAAGCCCTGTACAGAAAATAAACGATCAAATAGATAAAAATAAAAAGAAGGGAAGTAGAGGATATGAAATTAGACCGCAGTATGATTGAAGCCGATTTTCGCGCGCTGATTGGACCGCTGTGTGATGCGGTTGGACCGTCTGGATTTGAGGACGAGGTTGCGGATCTGCTGAGAGAGCAGATGGCAGGATATGATGTGGAGCTGTCTGATGATGTGATGGGAAATCTGATTGCTTACAAGAAGGGCAATAAGAAGGGAAGCATGCTGATCTCCGCTCATATGGATGAGATCGGACTGATTATCCGTCACATTGACAAGAATGGTTTTCTGTGGGTGGAGACGCTCGGTGGAATTGCGCCACAGCAGTTTTTCGGAAAGCGCGTGATCATTAAGACCGAGACTGGTCATGTCGATGGAATCGTGCAGTCTCTTCATCCGGGTCGCCCGGACCGTTGTTCTGAGATGCCGAAGTCTGCTCAGGAGTTTTACATTGAGGTTGGAGCGGAGAGCCGTGAGGAAGTTCTCGAGATGGGAATCGAGGAGGGCAATCCGATTTCGATCTGCTATCCGGTGATCTTCCTTGGAAAGCACAGAGTCGGTGCAAAGGCACTTGATGACCGTGCACTTGTGTTTATTCTGCTGGAAGTTGTGAAGCTGTTAAACGGTGATAAGGATGTGCCGGATGTCTATGCACTCTTCTCCACACAGGAGGAGGTCGGTGCGAGAGGTGCGATCACTGCGGCGACACGGATCAAGCCGGACATTGCGATTGCGCTTGATATGAGCCTTGCTGTCGATATTCCGGGTGTGTCGGAGAGCCGTTATATTAATGAACTTGGACGCGGAACTTCGATTAAGGTGATGGATAAGCTCAGCAGTGGTGTGGGTGGCATCCTTGCAAACAGAGATCTTGTGCGCGATATGAAGAAGATTGCGAAGGTGCATGAGATTCCGTATCAGATTGAGGCGTATGCAGCGGGTGCGACCGATGCGAGCTTCATGCAGACGTTAAACGGTGGAATCAAGAGCGGAGGAATCCAGATCCCGATGCGCTATGTACATTCCTATGAGGTGTGCGATGTGAGAGATGTCGTGGATACGGTGGAACTGCTCTACTGGTATGTGAAGGAAGCTGAGATTTAAAAGGAACTTCCTGAACGAGGTTAAAAAAATAAAATAGTCTTCTGGAATGTACGGGTTTTGTCGAAAAAATTTTCTTGACAAAACCCGTTTCTTTATATAGAATACCAGATGAATACTTTGAATATCAAAACATTTGAAAGTAAAAATAAAGTCGGAGAACAGACGATGACGAGCAAAGTGATTGGAACCGGTTCCTATGTGCCGGAACGGGTTGTAACGAATGAGGATTTGGCAAAAGTTGTAGATACGAATGATGAGTGGATCGTCACGCGAACAGGAATCCATGAGCGGCGGATAGCGATGGATGAGGGAACCAGTTTTATGGCAGCGGAGGCTTCACGGCGTGCGCTTGCAGATGCGGGAATCGATGCATCGGAACTGGACCTGATTATTCTGGCCACTTCCTCATCGGATCACTGCTTTCCAAGTACAGCCTGTGAGGTACAGGCTGAGATCAGAGCAAAAAATGCGGTCGCATTTGATATCAGCGCAGCTTGCTCCGGATTTGAATTTGCACTGAGCACGGCTCATGCATTTCTTGCTTCCGGAACTTACCGGACAGCATTGATTGTCGGGGCAGATTGCTTAAGCAAGCTGACGGACTGGACAGACCGAGGAACCTGCGTTCTTTTCGGTGACGGTGCCGGAGCTGCCGTTATTCAGGCAGGAGAGACCGGAGTGATCCACATGGTAATGGGATCAGATGGGGCACGCGGACAGGTACTTACCTGCACCGCCAGAACGGATGGAAATGTTTTTAACGGAAAGACACCGGAGTTTGGATACATCCAGATGGATGGACAGGAAGTTTTCAAATTTGCGGTAAAGAAAGTTCCGGAGTGCATTCGGCAGGTACTTGATGAGTCGGGAACGAGCATAGACGAGATCAAATATTTCGTTCTGCACCAGGCAAATTACCGGATCTGCGAGGCTGTCGCAAAGCGTTTGAAACAGCCACTTGAGAAGGTGCCGATGAACATCGACCGTTTCGGAAATACTTCCGGTGCGACCGTGCCGATTCTTCTCGATGAGTTGAACCGAGAGGGAAAACTTGAGCGGGGAGACAAGATTGTTCTCGCCGGATTCGGAGGCGGACTGACCTGGGGCGCTGTGCTTCTGGAATGGTAGTAAAATAAAGTTATTAAAAAAATTAAAATGATAAATGAAGAGGAGATTGAAATTATGTTAGAGAAGATGAAAGAGATTATTGCAGACCAGCTGAGCGTAGATGCAGACAGCATCACTGAGACCACTTCCTTCAAGGATGATCTGGGTGCAGATTCCCTCGACTTATTCGAGCTGGTAATGGCTCTCGAGGATGAGTATTCCGTAGAGATTCCGTCTGAGGATCTTCAGAACCTTCTGACCGTAGGCGATGTTATGAACTACCTCAAGGGCAAAGGCGTAGAGGCGTAAGCGTCCTTACATTGGAGAAGACGGTGCGGAGGTGAGAAGACTCGCCTCTGCATTCCGGTGTGAGAGTCCGTAAGCGGACTCTTTTTCATTACACAGGAAAATAAATCCGTTTCTGTTTACGCAAGGTGTGAACAGTAGCGGTGCGGAAGTGATCCTGTGCAATGAAAAATGTTTCGCTGGGACAGCGACACGGAACAGGAAAATAAATCCGTTTCTGTTTGCGTAAAGCGTGAACAGCAATAAATGATTTTATATACGGGAAACGCCGGGCTGACGCGATTCCCATATGGAGGAAACAGCATGAAAACGAGAGTGACAGAGTTATTGGGAATTGAGTATCCGATTATTCAGGGCGGAATGGCATGGGTTGCAGAGAATCATCTTGCATCAGCTGTATCAGAAGCCGGCGGACTTGGACTGATCGGCGGAGCAAATGCTCCGGCAGAGGTTGTCCGCAATTATATCAGAAAAGTAAAAGAAGTGACGGACAAACCGTTTGGTGTCAATGTCATGCTGATGAGCCCATATGCAGCTGACGTGGCAAAGGTAGTTGTCGAAGAGGGCGTAAAAGTTGTAACGACCGGTGCAGGTGATCCGTCCAAATACATGGATATGTGGAAGAATGCAGGCGTGAAGGTAATTCCGGTTGTTGCATCGGTTGCACTTGCAAAGCGCATGGAGAGATACGGCGCAGATGCAGTTGTTGCAGAGGGATGCGAGTCCGGCGGTCACATCGGTGAGGCAACGACGATGACACTTGTTCCGCAGGTTGTTGACGCTGTTTCCGTTCCTGTTATCGCAGCAGGCGGTATCGCAGACGGAAGAGGAATCGCAGCAGCATTTATGCTGGGCGCTGAGGCAGTTCAGATGGGAACCCGTTTCCTCGTAGCAAAAGAGTGTACCGTTCATCAGAACTACAAGGATCGCGTCTTAAAGGCAAAGGATATCGACTCCACCGTAACCGGAAGAACCCATGGACATCCGGTTCGCTGTTTGAGAAACCAGATGACGAGAGAGTACCTCAAGTTGGAGAACGAGGGCAAGAGCTTTGAGGAGCTTGAGTACCTGACTCTCGGAACTCTGCGCAAGGCTGTTCAGGAGGGCGATGTGCAGAATGGAACCGTTATGGCAGGACAGATTGCAGGAATGGTAGCAAAAGAGCAGACCTGTAAGGAAATGATCGAAGAGATGATGGCTCAGACAGAGAAACTGCTGGGACATAAGTAAGAGAAAAGGAGCAGAACATGAGCAGAATCGCATTTATTTACCCGGGACAGGGAGCGCAGGTTTGCGGAATGGGACAGGATTTCTACGAGCAGACCGAGACAGGAAAAAAGGTCTTTGATCTGGCAACAGAGATTCTTGGATTCTCCTTACCGGAGCTGTGCTTTGAGAAAAATGACAGACTGGACATCACGGAGTACACACAGGCAGCGATGGTGACGACGAGTATTGCAATGACAAAGGTGCTGGAAGAGAACGGTGTGAAGCCGGATGTGACTGCAGGTCTGAGTCTGGGTGAGTACTGTGCACTCTATGCGGCAGGCGTGATGAGCGAGAAGGACGCGATCGCGACGGTACGTCAGAGAGGAATCCTGATGCAGGAGGCTGTTCCGGTTGGACAGGGTGCGATGGCTGCGGTTCTTGCAATGGATGCTTCTGCAATTGAGGAAGTGATTGCAGACATTGACGGGGTTCAGATTGCAAACTACAACTGCCCGGGTCAGATCGTAATTTCCGGAAAGAAGGAAGCGGTTGAGACTGCATGTGAGAAGCTCAAGGAGGCCGGAGCAAAGCGTACGATCATGCTGAATGTGAGCGGACCGTTTCACTCCAAGATGCTGACAGGCGCAGGTGAGAAGCTCGGCGAGGTTCTTGCTTCAGTTGAGGTTCACAAGCCACAGATTCCGTATGTTGCAAACGTGACGGCTGCCTATGTAACCGAGGCAGATGAGGTAAAACCGCTCCTGACAAAGCAGGTATCGTCCTCTGTCAGATGGCAGCAGAGCGTTGAAACGATGCTCGCTGACGGTGTGGATACCTTCATCGAAATCGGACCGGGAAAGACACTTGCAGGCTTCATGAGAAAGATCGACAGAAGCGCAAAAGTCTACAATGTAGAGAAACTTGAGGATGTGCAGAAAGTAGTTGAGGCGCTGAGCGCTCAGGAGGAATAACATGCTGACGGATAAAATTGCAGTAGTGACCGGCGCAAGCCGTGGAATCGGCAGAGAGATCGCAAAGACCCTGGCTTCAAAGGGTGCTGTGGTGATCGTCAATTACAACGGTTCCACCGCGAAGGCTGAGGAAGTCGTAAAAGAGATTGAGGAGGCAGGGGGACGCGCAGAGGCAATGCAGTGCAACGTCTCCGACTTTGAATCCGCAGGCGAGATGCTCAGCGCAGTTGTCAAGAAATATGGTCGTGTGGACATTCTCGTCAACAATGCAGGAATCACCCGCGATGGTCTTCTGATGAAGATGACAGAGGCTGATTTTGATGCAGTTATGGATACAAACCTTAAGGGTGCATTCAACTGCATGCAGCACGTTTCCCGCCAGATGCTCAAACAGCGTTCCGGACGCATCATCAACATGGCATCTGTTGTCGGTCTGATGGGAAATGCAGGTCAGGCAAACTACGGCGCATCCAAGGCTGGTTTAATCGGAATGACGAAGTGTGTGGCAAGAGAGCTTGCAAGCCGTGGAATCACCTGCAATGCGGTTGCTCCGGGCTTTATTGTGACCGAGATGACCGATGTACTTTCCGACGCTGTGAAGGAGGCAATGGTAGCGCAGATCCCGTTAAAGAAATTCGGTACAACTCAGGATGTCGCAAAGACGGTTGCCTTCCTCGCATCGGATGATGCAAGCTATATTACCGGACAGGTGATCAGCGTGGACGGCGGAATGCACATGTAAGCAAAAAGCCATTGGAATCTGGCGAAATCATTGAATGGAAAATGTAACCGCTCGAATAAAAAATAGAACGAAACAAAAATAAACGATATGCAGAGATAGAAAAGGAGAGTCCCTTATGAGCAGAAGAGTAGTCGTGACTGGTCTGGGTGCAATCACCCCAATCGGAAACAGTGTAGAAGAATTCTGGAATGGTCTGAAGGCGAAAAAAGTCGGAATCGGTCCGATTACCGCATTTGATACTGCCGAGTACAAGGCAAAGCTGGCAGGTGAGGTAAAGGATTTTGATCCGAAGCAGTACATGGACCCGAAGGCTGCAAGAAGAATGGAGCGTTTCAGCCAGTTCGCTGTCGCAGCAGTCAAAGAGGCAATGGAGGATTCCGGAATCGACATGACGAAGGAAGATCCGTTCCGCGTTGGTGTCAGCGTGGGTTCCGGAATCGGAAGCCTTCAGGCTGTTGAGCGTGAGCACAAGAAACTGCTTGAGAAAGGACCGAGCCGTGTAAATCCACTTCTCGTTCCGTTAATGATCTCCAACATGGCAGCAGGAAATGTTTCGATCCAGTACGGTCTCAAGGGTAAGTGCATCAATGTCGTAACTGCATGTGCAACCGGAACTCACTCCATCGGTGAGGCTTTCCGCTCGATTCAGCACGGCGAGGCTGAGGTTATGATCGCAGGTGGTACTGAGGCAAGCATCACCCCGATCGGTGTGGCTGGATTTACTGCTCTGACCGCACTTTCCACCTCTGAGGACCCGATGCATGCATCCATGCCGTTTGATATAAACAGAAACGGTTTTGTCATGGGTGAGGGCGCAGGAATCGTTGTTCTCGAGTCCTTAGAGCATGCACAGGCACGCGGAGCAAAGATCTATGCAGAGATCAGCGGATACGGTGCAACCTGTGATGCATACCACATCACTTCCCCGGCAGAGGATGGAAGCGGTGCAGCAAAGGCAATGGAGTACGCAATCGTAGATGCAGGAATGAAGCCGGAGGATGTCGATTACATCAATGCACACGGAACGAGCACTCATCACAACGATCTGTTCGAGACGAAGGCAATCAAGCTCGTACTCGGCGATCACGCAAAAGATGTTAAGATCAACTCCACGAAGTCGATGATCGGTCATCTGCTCGGAGCAGCAGGCGGTGTTGAGTTCATCACCTGTGTAAAGTCCATTCAGGAAGGTTTCGTTCATGCAACCGCAGGTCTTGAGAATGACGATCCGGAGTGCGATCTCGACTACACTAAGGGCGAGGGTGTATCCATGCCGGTAAATTGTGCAATCTCCAATTCCCTTGGATTTGGCGGACACAACGCAACCCTGCTTGTAAAGAAATTTGAGGCATAAGGAGACAGATCATGACGATTGATGAGATTGTAAAATTAATTGAAGCAGTATCTGAGAATGGTCTGACGAGCTTTTCTTATGAGGAGGGGAATCAGAAGCTGATCCTCAAGAAGAAAAAGAAGAAAAACGTCGCACAGGCTCCGGTTGCTCCGGTTGTGATTTCTCAGCCAGCTCCGCAGATGATGAGTCCGATGGCAGTTCCGATGGCTCAGCCGGAGATTCCAGCCATGCAGAGTGCACCGGCGCAGAGCTCAGAGAGCACTTCCACTCAGGAAGACACGCTCGATATCGGATCAGATAAAGTCGTTCTTTCTCCGCTTGTCGGAACATTTTACAGCAGTGCAAGCCCGGAGGCAGACGCTTTCGTCCAGGTCGGTGACACCGTGAAAAAGGGTCAGGTTCTCGGCATTATCGAGGCAATGAAGCTGATGAACGAGATTGAGAGTGAGTATGATGGCGTAGTCGAGGCAGTTCTCGTAAACAATGAGGATGTCGTAGAGTACGGTCAGCCGTTATTCCGCATTCGCTAAATAATTTTATTTTATCGGAAATTGATTAGGCGATAAATCTGAAAAAGTATTTTTTAGTTAGATGGGAGATACAAAGTCATGAGACTGGGAATTAAGGAAATTCAGGAGATCATTCCGCATCGTCATCCGTTCCTGCTGATCGACTTTATCGATGAGCTTGAGCCGGGTGTGCGTGCAGTTGGATATAAGTCTGTAACATTTAATGAGCCACAGTTCAATGGTCATTTTCCGGGACAGCCGGTTATGCCGGGTGTACTGATGATCGAGGCACTTGCACAGGTTGGCGCAGTCGCAATTTTAAGCCTTCCGGAGAACAAGGGAAAGACCGCATTCTTCGGTGGAATCAACAATGCAAAATTTCGCCAGATGGTACTTCCGGGTGACCGCCTGAAACTTGAGTGCGAGATTATCAAACGCAAGGGACCGGTTGGTGTCGGCAAGGCAGTCGCAACAAACGCAGATGGCAAGGTTACAGTATCCGCAGAGCTTACGTTCGTTGTAGGTGCGTAAACGATATACGAAAGTCACACGAATGTGCGGTAATTTAGATTGGAACAGAATCAAAGAATCGAGATCGAGGGAGAAACATGTTTGAGAAAATCTTAATCGCCAACCGGGGCGAGATTGCAGTGAGAATTATCCGGGCGTGCCGGGAAATGGGAATCAAAACGGTTGCAGTTTATTCAGAGGCAGACCGCGACAGCCTGCATACCCTGCTTGCAGATGAAGCAATCTGCATCGGTCCGGCACCGGCGGGACAGAGTTATCTGAATATGGAGCGGATTCTGTCCGCGACCGTAGCCATGAAGGCGGAGGCAATCCATCCGGGCTTCGGATTTCTCTCCGAGAATGCCCGTTTTGCAGAACTGTGCGAGAAGTGCAACATTGCATTTATCGGACCATCCGCAGACATTATTAACCGCATGGGAAACAAGTCCGAGGCGAGAAAGACGATGATCGAGGCGGGAATTCCGGTTGTTCCGGGTTCTAAAGAGCCAGTCTACACCGTGGAAGAGGCACTTGAGATGGCAAAGACGATTGGCTTTCCGGTGATGATCAAGGCATCCTCCGGAGGTGGCGGAAAGGGCATGCGCGTCTCCTGGGGCGAGGACGATTTTGCAATGAATTTCGAGAGCGCCCAGTTAGAGTCAATCAAAGGTTTCTCGGACAACACGATGTACCTGGAGCGCTACGTCGAGAAACCGCGCCACGTAGAATTTCAGATCATGGCGGACAAGTACGGCAATGTCGTTCACCTCGGAGAGCGTGACTGCTCGATTCAGCGCCGTCACCAGAAGGTTCTCGAGGAATCCCCGTCCGTCGCAATCTCCGACGAACTCAGACGGAAGATGGGCGAGACCGCTGTCCGCGCTGCAAAGGCAGTCGGATACGAGAATGCCGGCACGATCGAATTTTTGCTTGATAAAAACCGCAACTTCTATTTCATGGAGATGAACACGAGAATTCAGGTTGAACATCCGGTGACCGAGCTTGTGACCGATCTTGACCTGATCAAAGAGCAGATTCGCGTTGCAAGCGGAGAGCGCCTGAGCGTCTCACAGAAAGACATTCATGTGAGCGGTCATGCGATCGAGTGTCGAATCAATGCGGAAAACCCGGAGCGAAACTTCATGCCGTGCCCGGGCACAATCACGAATATCCACGTTCCGGGAGGAAACGGAGTCCGCGTGGATACTCATATTTACAATGACTATAAAGTTCCTGCCAACTATGATTCGATGCTGATGAAGCTGATCGTTCACGGGCGGGACCGCGCGGAGGCGATCGCCAAGATGCGAAGCGCGCTCGGAGAACTGATTATCGAGGGAATTGATACGAATCTGGATTTCCAGTATGAGATTCTGAATAACGAGGCTTATCAGAACGGAGAGGTGGACACGGATTTCATTCCCACTTATTTCCCGCAGTACTGCCGGGAGTAGAGGGTGACCGGAAATTGCCGGAGAGAGGAATTTTCGGATGCACTCTGGAGAGGACAGGGTAATTTGCTATGCTCAGAAATATGTTTAAAAAAACTTATACCATTATCGATTCTCACTACAAGCATCAGAAAGACCAGAAAGAGGAACCGTCGATTCCGGAGGGACTCTGGCGCAAGTGCAACAAGTGCGGACAGCCGATCTATGTCGAGGATGTAAAGAATAACTTTTACATCTGCCCGAAGTGTGGCGGATACTTCCGCGTGCATGCATACCGCCGTCTCGAAATGCTTTTGGACGAGGGCAGTTTCGAGGAGTGGAATCAGGAGATGCCATTCTCGAATCCATTAGATTTTCCGGGATATGAGAAGAAAGTCGAATCCGCAAGAGAGAAGACCGGACTCAATGAGGCGATTGTCACCGGTAAGGGACGGATCGATGGATTTGAGACTGCTGTCGGTGTCTGCGATGCGCGTTTCATGATGAGCAGTATGGGTCATGTCGTCGGCGAGAAGATCACTCAGATGGTTGAGCGGGCAACGAAGGAAAAACTTCCGGTGATTCTGTTTGCATGCTCCGGCGGAGCGCGCATGCAGGAAGGTCTTGTATCCCTGATGCAGATGGCAAAGACGTCCTCAGCGCTTGAGCGTCACCACGAGGCAGGACAACTGTTTGTGAGTGTTCTGACAGACCCGACAACCGGCGGTGTGACCGCAAGTTTTGCAATGCTCGGAGATATTATTCTCGCAGAGCCGGGTGCGCTGATCGGATTTGCCGGTCCGCGCGTCATTCAGCAGACAATCGGTCAGAAACTTCCGGAGGGATTCCAGAGAGCAGAATTTCTTCTTGAGCACGGCTTCGTCGATCAGATCGTCGAGCGTGACCAGCAGAGAGAGGTTCTCGCACAGATTTTGAAACTGCACTGTAAACCGGAAAAAGAAAAATCAGAGACGGCTCAGACAACCATTTCCACAGCCTCTGTGGAAGATGTGGATAACACCGTGGAAGAGTCCGGAAAAAAATGGAACAACAGTGGAAAGAGTGCCTGGGATATGGTTCAGCTCTCCCGCGACAGTCATCGCCCGACCGCACTCGACTACATCCATGCAATTTTTGACGGATTCATGGAATTCCACGGAGACCGCTACTTTGGAGATGACGGTGCGATTGTCGGCGGAATCGCGAGTTTTCACGGAACTCCGGTTACGGTCATCGGTCAGCAAAAGGGAAAGACGACGAAGGACAACTTGAAGCGCAACTTTGGTATGCCGTCCCCGGAAGGATACCGCAAGGCACTGCGCCTGATGAAGCAGGCAGAGACGTTTGGTCGCCCGATCATCTGCTTTGTCGATACGCCGGGTGCATTCTGCGGAATTGAGGCGGAGGAGCGCGGACAGGGTGAGGCGATTGCGAGAAATCTGTTTGAGATGTCAGCGCTGAACGTTCCGGTGCTCTCGATTGTGATCGGAGAGGGCGGAAGCGGTGGAGCGCTTGCGATGGCAGTTGCAAATGAAGTCTGGATGATGGAGAATGCAATTTACTCGATTCTGTCGCCGGAGGGATTTGCATCAATTCTCTGGAAGGACAGTAAGAAGGCACCGGATGCTGCGCGCGTGATGAAGATCACAGCGGAGGATCTCTATGAGCGCGGACTGATTGAGGATATTATTCCGGAGGAAAATCCGGCGAATGAGGATACGCTTCCGATGCTTGCACAGACGATGGCAGACAAGATGAAAAACTTCCTCAGAAAATACGAGGGTCTGACCGCAGAAGAGATTCGCAATCAGCGCTATGACCGTTTCCGGGGCATGTAAGGAGAACATAAGATATGACAATGTTAAAACCGTTGAAGATCGGGGATCTGACTGCAAGCATCCCGATTATTCAGGGAGGAATGGGAGTTGGAATCAGCCTTCACTCACTTGCAGGAGCAGTTGCAAAAGCGGGCGGTGTCGGATTGATCTCGACCGCTCAGATCGGCTTTCAGGACCCTGATTTTCTGAAAGCACCGATGGAGGCAAATATGCGGGCAATCCGCAGTGAGTTTGAGAAAGCGCGCCAGATTGCACCGAAGGGAATTCTCGGATTCAACATCATGGTTGCGACGAGAAACTATGCGCAGTACGTCAAGGAAGCAGTAAAAGCAGGGGCGGATATCATCGTCTCCGGTGCAGGACTTCCAGTGTCTCTGCCGGAGTTTGTCGAAGGCGCAAAGACGAAGATTGCACCGATTGTCTCAACGGCAAAATCTGCTTCCGTCATTTGCAAACTCTGGGATCGCAAATACAAACGAGTTCCGGATCTTGTCGTGATTGAGGGACCACTTGCGGGCGGTCATCTCGGATTCTCAAGGGAGGATCTGAGCAAGTACGGCGCAGACACTGCAGATGTTCCGGATACTTACAATCAGAGTGCATATGACGAGGAAATTCGTGGCATCATGAAAGTAATTTCCCAGTTTGCCGAGAAGTACAAAAAACACATTCCAGTGGCGATTGCCGGTGGCATTTACACGCATGAGGATGTGATGCATGCGATGGATCTCGGCGCAGATGCCGTTCAGGTTGCAACGCGCTTTGTGACGACTGAGGAATGCGACGCTCCGATGGCTTATAAGCAGGCATATATCGATGCAAAGAAGGAAGACATCGTGATCACGCAGAGTCCGGTCGGAATGCCGGGACGCGCGATTAAAAATACGTTTCTTGACAAGATCACCGAGTGCAAGGCGCGCGGGGAAAAGGCAAAGATTACGCACTGCTATCAGTGTCTGGAACACTGCAATCCGGCGGATATTCCATACTGCATCACGAAGGCACTCTCGAATGCAGCCGAGGGTAAATTGTCGGAGGCACTTCTGTTTTGCGGAAGCAATGCCTACCGTTGTGACTGCATTGAGACGGTGGACGCAGTGATGCGTGATCTCGCAGGAATTTAGAAAATCTAAGAGAAGCGAGTGGAATGGACTTAAAGTTCTGTCGCCTGAGATTTCTTCATAAAGTTTAGGGAGATCAAAGTGTCAGGATTTGCATATGCTGAATTATTTATGGAGTTTTATGATTCTTGCGGGATTACTCTTTGGAGCGGTCTGCGGGAATTTAGGAGAGGTAACCCAGGGTCTGATCGAATCTGCACAGGATGCGGTGGCTCTGGGTATTACTATGCTCGGAATGATGACGTTCTGGTGCGGAATCATGGAGATCGGGAAGCAGGCGGGACTTTTGGAATGGTTTACACAGAAAATGAATCCGCTCTTAAATTTCCTTTTCCCGGATCTGAAACCGGATCATCCGGCACGCGCTCCGATTGCAGTTAATATCGTCGCCAATGTGCTCGGACTCGGCATGGCAAGCACACCTGCGGGGCTTCTCGCAATGCAGGAGCTGGATGAGAAGAGGGACGGGAGGGCGACGAATGCGATGTGTACGTTTCTGGTGCTGAATATCTCATCTCTCCAACTGATTCCGGTGAGTATGATTGCGTACCGGAGCCAGTACGGTTCGCCTGATCCCGGTGCAGTCATCGGACCGGCGCTTTTAGCGACCTCGTGTTCCACGCTGACCGCTGTGATTTTCTGCAAAATCATGCAGAAAATTTCCGGGAGGTGAGAGTGATGCTTGTGTGGATTTCTCAGATGATTCTGCCACTTACAGTCGGATATATTGTCGGCTTCGCCGTGCTCGCCCGCCGTCCGGTGTTTGAGGATTTTCTTGGTGGAGCAAAGGATGGAATGAAGATGACGGCGGAGATTCTGCCGACTCTCGTCGGTCTGATGATCGCCGTCGGAGTTCTGCGAAGATCGGGATTTCTCGATGCAATCGCAGGACAGCTTCAGGGAATCGCAGGAATCTTGCATATACCGAGAGAGCTGATCCCACTTACGCTTGTCCGCCTTGTCTCAAACTCCGCAGGAACCGGACTTCTTCTCGACCTGTTTGAGACGTTTGGACCGGACTCAAGGATCGGAATGGCGGGTTCGGTGCTGATGAGCAGTACGGAGACGGTCTTTTACTGCATCAGCGTCTATTTTGGGGCGGTAAAGATCAGAAAGACGGGGTGGACGCTACCAGGTGCTCTTGTGGCGACGCTTGCCGGAATTATCGCGAGTTTGTGGGTTACGCGGTGATTCTGTGATGATTTCATGACGATTCCATGACAGGAAATCGAAAAAAACAAGGCTGATTTGATGGGTGGTTCACAAAAAAATCACAGAGATGTAAGGATTTTATAACAATCTGGCTGTTGTCGAAAAAAATAAAATCATGTATAATCAGGAAGAAGCTCTAGTCTTCATGGATAGCGAGGGAAAATTGTGGATACTTATGCGACTCTGAATGATGCGTTGGTAAATTTGTTCCGGGATGTGATGGACCTGGAGGAGAAAGCGATTATCACGCAGGAATATAAAGATATTACCAATAATGATATGCACGTCATTCAGGCGATCGGACTGGATGAGCCTAAAAATATGTCAACGATAGCACGTGAGCTGTCGGTGACAGTCGGAACGCTGACAATCGCGATGAACAGCCTTGTGAAGAAGGGGTATGTGAATCGAGAGCGCGGAACGGAGGATCGGAGAGTGGTCTACATCTCTCTGTCGGAAAAGGGAAGAAAGGCCTACCGACACCATGAAGAATTCCATCATCAGATGATCAATGCCATTTTGGAGAATCTGACACAGGAAGAAACGGAGAGTCTGGTAGAAGCGATGGCAAAGCTGAACCGATGGTTTCGCGGTCAGCAAAGGTAGAAGGAGGCACTTTGAAAATGAAAAGAGCAATCATGTGTTTCATCGGAGCCATGATGGTTTTCTCGTTAGCTGCATGTACACCGACGACAGAGAAGAATAAGACCGGTGAGGTAAAGCAGACAGAGGCACAGGGACCGACATCCACACAGGGTCCGGGTGTTGTGACAGACAAGAATCCGGATATGGACGCTCCGCAGTTGGAGGTCGTATCGATTTACGCACCGGCTGAGGACGGAAGCAAGCTGAACGTAAAGATGGAGTCCGTTGAGACTCTCGATGCGCAGTCACTTGTCGATCTGCTGATTCAGTATAACGTTCTTGCAGATGGAACGAAGGCCGTTTCCTACAAGACAGAGGGAAGCGTGGCAAGCGAGGAAGCTGGACCTGGAATTGCAAAGCCACAGCCGGGTATGCCGACGGAGGCACCGACACAGCAGGATGAGTACGGCACTCTTGAATTAAGCCGGTTCCCGGATGATGCAAAGGATCAGACGGTACAGGCTGTTGTAAACACATTTACCGAGAATCTGAATGTGCAGTATCTGACGATCAAAGCCGGAGACAAGACAATTGCCGACAATCAGGGATTCAGCGATAAGTAAGAGAAAAATCAAAAAAGAAATTAAAAGAGAGAGCAGAGATCTAAATATGAGATTAGATCTTAGCTCTCTCTTTTTTAGAATTTCTGGTCGTTCAGCCATGCGGAGAAATAAGGCCCAATCACATCGAACGGGGCATTTCCCATATCAAGAAGAAAACGGTGAAATTCCATCAGTGAGAATCGTTCCCCGAGTTTTTTCTCAGCGGTCTTTCTCATCTGGTCAAACTCGAGAAATCCGACGTAGTAGGAGAGTGCGTTTGCCGGATTGTCGACAAGAGTTTCAAACAGTGCAGAGGCAACTTCTTCCGGCTTCTCGTAGTAGTCGGAGAGATACTCCTCGAGCTGAGGAATTTCCCAGCCGTAGGCATTGACATAGAGATCGAGGCACGCCTGAATGCCAAGTGAGGCACTTGCATTCGCAGAGATTAGCTTTCCAAGATCGGAATCAAGCCCGTTGTCGAGTGTGTAGGCATACTGTTCGACATAGGTCGCCCACCCCTCTGTATATCCCGGAAATGAAAGGATTTTCCGCAGGGACGATTCATTTTGAGAGTGAAAATAAACGGTCTGATAGAGATGCCCCGGGTAACCTTCATGAGCGATCAGAGAGTAGAGTGGCTGGGAGGCATAGCGGTCGCTGTGATTGATGTAGATCACATTGTTCTCAATGTCGTCGATCGCGGAGGTCAGGTAAAATGCAGGACTTAAAGAGAGCTCCAGTGCCTTCGGGACTTCCCGGATTGTGTAGTTGCATTCCGGAAGTGCGGGGAAATCTTGAAGCGTTTGCGCTTTAATCTCCTCCATGATTGCGGGAGCGTCTTTCTGCCGAAATTCCGGATTCAGAAAAGATTCCTGAAGTTCCGGTCGTCTCTTTAAGATCTCTGAACTTTCAAGCAGGGAGTCGCGAATGCTGTCCTCGATTGCCGACAGAAGATCAGAGAGTGAGGAATAGGAAGTTCCGGTAGCAGAGAAAACCTGATACTCATAATATCTCCTGCCGTTCGGGTATCCGCACTGTCCCTTCTCATTTTTGCCGGTTCCTTTGAGTGCAGTCAGACCGTCAATTAAAGTCTGATAGGCGGGGACAAAATCACTCTCGAGAAGTTCTGCATTTTTCTGTCGGAAAGTCTGTTTTTCGTCCTCGCTCAAATCGCCGATATCGTCGAGACGGCTGTTAAACGAGTCGATCATAAAGTTGTTTCCCGGAACGAGAAGGTAGCCCTCACACGATGAAATGACGCGCTCTAAAGAAGCATCACTCATCATCAGTCCGGCTTCTGCCTTCTGCTGTTCAAATGCGAGAATCTGTCCGTAGTAATCCCCGAGTTCGCCGAGAAGTTTAAAGTAATTTTCAACATCCTCACGCGAGTAAAACGGGTACTCGCAGAGAAGAACTGGAAGCTGTGCCTGAATGCCGATTGTCGGCGCGAGAGGCTGGGCGTAGAGTTCAAGTCCATCGCTCTTTGACTCTGTTCGCAGAAAGCTTTGAAGGATCTGAAGTGTGAGTTTCTGCTCATCGGTGAGAAGAGACGGGGAGAACGAATCAAGGGTCTCTTTGATCGTTTCGCGATCAGTGCGGTTTTGCTTCAGTTCCGAGAGAGAGACCGGCGCATAAAGATGCCTGGCGCTGTCAATACCGGCATCTGACGGATTTCTCAGAAGAAAATGAAGGTCGAGCAGGGAGCGGGAGGCTTCCCACTTAAAAAGTTCGTCCTCGACCTCGGAAAAATGTTTCTGCTCTGCAAGCTTTTGTTCATCATACTGCTCGTACTTTCTGGAGGAAGACTCTGGACTGTCGAGTGTCGAGGCGGTCTGAGAAGAGTTCTGAGAGGAGTGCGAATTCTCAGATGGTCTGAAAATCTGAGGCAGACAGCCGGTCATACAGACGGCGGTCAGAAGAATCGCAAGTACTCGATAAAAAATCCGTTTTCGTGATTGCTTCATAAAAATAAAATCCTTTCGTGTTATTTATAGTGTATTCACTGTGATTTTTTCCATTCCTTTGGATTTCTTTAATTTCCAGATATTATCATGTATCACTGAATATTTCCAGAACGTATTATAAGCGCAGAAAACGAGATTTGGCAAGATTGGGTTAAATTCCTGCGTTTTACAAATGGTATAAATGAGAACGGATTTTTTCGGCACTTCAGATTCCCAATCGCTTGTTTCTTGAGTTTTGTCACGGATTGTGATATAGTTTGAGTACTTTAGTTTATATATTTGGAGGAAAATGGCTCATGTGTCAGAATCAGGATTGTAATTGTAAGAAACCATATTATATCACAACTGCCATCGCCTACACATCCGGTAAGCCTCATATCGGCAATACCTACGAGATTGTGCTGGCGGACAGCATTGCCCGTTATAAGAGGGCTCAGGGCTACGAGGTACGGTTCCAGACCGGTACGGACGAGCACGGTCAGAAAATCGAGCTGAAAGCGGAAGCAGAGGGCATTACACCAAAGGAGTTCGTAGACAAGGTGGCAGGACAGATCAAGACAATCTGGGATCTGATGAACACCTCCTATGACAAATTTATCCGCACAACGGATGAGGATCACGAGAAGCAGGTACAGAAGATTTTCAAGAAGCTCTATGATCAGGGTGATATTTACAAGGGCTACTACGAGGGCATGTACTGTACTCCGTGTGAGTCTTTCTGGACTCCGTCTCAGCTTGTAGACGGCAAGTGCCCGGACTGTGGACGCGAGGTACAGCCGGCAAAGGAAGAGGCATACTTCTTCAAGATGAGCAAGTACGCAGATCGCCTGATTGCTTATATCAACGAGCATCCGGAGTTCATTCAGCCGGTATCGAGAAAGAATGAGATGATGAACAACTTCCTGCTCCCAGGTCTTCAGGATCTGTGCGTATCCCGTACTTCCTTCACCTGGGGCATTCCGGTATCCTTCGATCCGAAGCATGTCACCTATGTATGGCTGGATGCACTGACCAACTACATCACCGGTCTCGGCTATGATTGCGACGGTGAGAGTGGTGATCTGTTCAAGAAGTACTGGCCGGCAGACCTTCATCTGATCGGAAAAGACATCATCCGCTTCCATACGATTTACTGGCCGATCTTTTTGATGGCTCTCGATCTTCCGCTTCCGAAGCAGGTATTCGGTCATCCGTGGCTGTTACAGGGTGATGGCAAGATGAGTAAGTCCAAGGGAAATGTGCTTTACGCAGATACGCTTGTAGACTTCTTCGGTGTGGATGCCGTTCGTTACTTCGTTCTTCATGAGATGCCGTTCGAGAACGACGGTGTGATCTCCTGGGAGCTGATGGTAGAGCGCATGAATTCCGACCTTGCAAACATCCTCGGAAACCTTGTAAACCGCACGATCTCCATGACGAACAAGTACTTCGGCGGAGAGGTCAGAAACGGTGGGGCCAGCGAGGCTGTCGATGAGGATCTGAAGAATGTAGTTCTCGAGTCCGTGAAGAAGACTGATGCAAAGATGAACGATCTGCGCGTTGCAGATGCGATCACTGAGATTTTCAACATCTTCCGTCGTTGCAACAAGTACATTGATGAGACGATGCCGTGGTCTCTTGCAAAGGATGAGGAGAAAAAGGATCGCCTTGCGACCGTTCTCTACAACCTGACTGAGGCAATCACGATCGGCGCTTCCCTGCTTGAGTCCTTCATGCCGGAGACCTCCGAGAAGATCCTGAATCAGCTCCATGCACAGAAGCGTGAGCTGGCTGATATGAACCAGTTTGGTCTGTATCCGTCAGGTGAGCATGTGACCGACAAGCCGGAGATTCTGTTTGCCCGTATGGATCTCAAGGAAGTGATGGAGAAGGTTGAGGCAATGCAGACAAGTGCAAAGGCTGAGGCAGAACCGGATAAGACCGACGAGGAGCCGGTGATCGACATCGAGGCAAAGCCGGAGATCACCTACGATGATTTTGCGAAACTTCAGTTCCAGGTTGGCGAGATCATCAAGTGTGAGGCAGTGAAAAAGTCCAAGAAACTGCTGTGCTCTCAGGTAAAGATTGGAAGCCAGGTAAAGCAGATTGTCAGCGGAATCAAGGCTCACTACTCACCGGAAGAGATGGTCGGAAAGAAGGTTATGGTTGTCGTAAACCTGAAGCCGGCAAAGCTCGCCGGTGTACTCTCTGAGGGTATGCTTCTGTGCGCAGAGGATGCAGATGGAAATCTGTCTCTGATGGTTCCGGAGAAGAAGATGCCGGCGGGAGCGGAGATCTGCTAAATGACTGTGCAAAATAGAAAAAGCAGTCAAATCAGATCATACAGACCGCAGACGAACCAGAAGAACGGGAGAATGGGAACACCCGGCACGGTTTATCTCAGTGGAAATGTGCTCAAGTGGATTGCAATGATCGCGATGTTCATCGACCACAGTGCGGTTGTGCTGATTGAGAACCGTTTCCTCGGCGGACAGACAGCGGGGGTGGATTATGCCCTCGCTCTCGCCCAGCCGGGACCGTGGTGGAAGTTGGATCTGGTGATGCGCCTGATCGGGCGCCTTGCCTTTCCGATTTTCTGTTTTCTCTTAGTTGAGGGTTTTGTTCATACGAGAAGTGTCAAAGATTATGCGATGCGCCTTGCCCTGCTCGCCTGCGTCTCGGAGATTCCGTTTGATCTGGCAATTTTCGGGAAAGCGTTTTACTGGGATTATCAGAATGTTGCCTTTACGCTTTTGCTTGGAATCGGTGCGATGAGCGCGTGGAAAAAGTGTGAGGGAAAATCAGTCTTTCAGGTACTCTCGGCAGGGGGCTTTTGTCTGATGGCGATGATGGTCGACTGTGATTACGGAGCGTTCGGAGTCTTTTTGATTGTGCTTCTCTATGCGCTCAGGGAAAATCGTCGCTGGCAGGCAATCTTTGGTGCATTATCTGTTCTCTGGGAGAATTCCGCACCGCTTGCGTTTATTCTGATCTATTTTTATAACGGGGAGCGGGGAAAAGCAAACTGGAAATATCTTTTCTACACGTTTTATCCGCTCCATCTTTTGATTCTCGCAGGTATTGCAAGAATCCTCGGATAGGAATGCTCTGGCTTGGAAGGTATGGTATCATGAGGTATCATTCTGAGTCAGAGTATTTTTTTACCCCATTTATTGAAGCTGATTGAAATAATTTTACAGGAGGGAAAAAGGATGATTTTTGATACCCACGCACACTATGACGATGAAGCCTTTGACGCTGACAGAGATGAACTTCTTCGCAGTTTTCCGGAAAATGGAATCGAGGCGATTGTCAATGTCGGAGCGAGCATCCAGACGACAAAAAATACACTGGAACTGATAAAAAAATATCCGTTTGTCTACGGAGCAGTCGGTGTTCATCCGAATGAGACCGGAGAGTTAAACGATCATCTGATCGATTGGCTGAAGCATGTCGCAAAAGAGCCGAAGGTTGTTGCAATCGGGGAGATCGGTCTTGACTATCACTGGGAAGAGCCGGAACCGGAGGTGCAGAAGCACTGGTTTGTGCGCCAGCTTGAGATTGCGAAAGAGACAAAACTTCCGGTGATCATTCACAGCCGTGAGGCAGCAAAAGATACGATGGATCTGATGAAGGCGGAGAAGGCGGGAGAGATCGGCGGTGTGATTCACTGTTATTCATACAGTCTCGAGCAGGCAAAGGAATATTTGAACATGGGATTTTATCTCGGAATCGGCGGAGTCCTGACGTTTAACAATGCAAAAAAACTGAAAGAGGTTGTGGAGTACATGCCACTTGACCGGATTGTGCTTGAGACTGACTGCCCGTACCTCTCACCGGTTCCGAATCGCGGAAAGAGAAACTCGTCGCTGAATCTGCCATATGTGGTCGCAGAGATCAGCCGGATCAAGCAGATCCCGGAGGAAAAGATTATTGAGGTGACAAATCAGAACGCAAAGAAGATGTATCGTCTGGTGTAATTATGTAATTGCCGGATATAATTGTCAGCTATAAGCGTCAGACTGTTTGTGATGGTCTAATCATTGGGCGTAAGTGTCTAGCATAAGTAGCTGTCATAAGTGTCTGTTGCAATCTTGCACTGGGGCATAAAAGCTGATACAATGAAAACGCATTTTGGATGGGAAAAACCGAACACAAGAAGGAGTAAAAATTGCCGATGGGAGAAAAACTTGGAAACCCGAAAAATACGATAGAAGTAATACAGAAATATGGATTTGCATTCCAGAAAAAGTTCGGACAGAACTTTCTGATTGATCCGCATGTACTGGAAAAAATCATCGCGTCAGCAGGCGTTACGAAAGATGATATGGTTCTCGAGATCGGACCGGGAATCGGAACGATGACGCAGTATTTGGCGGAGTCAGCCGGTCGTGTGGTTGCAGTCGAGATCGATAATAACCTGATTCCGATTCTTCAGGAGACGCTCAAGGACTATGATAACGTGACGGTGATTCACAATGATATTCTGAAAGTGGATATTGCAGAGCTTGCAGAGAAGTACAACGGCGGACGTCCGATCAAGGTTGTCGCAAATCTGCCGTACTACATCACGACGCCGATCATCATGGGACTTTTTGAGAGCCATGTCCCGATTGACAATATCACAGTTATGGTGCAGAAGGAAGTTGCAGACAGAATGCAGGAGGGTCCGGGTTCCAAGAATTATGGAGCACTTTCTCTTGCTGTTCAGTACTATGCAGAGCCATATATCGTTGCAAATGTTCCGCCGAACTGTTTTATTCCGCGCCCGAGTGTAGGTTCTGCGGTGATTCGTCTGACGCGCCACAAGGATGCACCGGTTCAGACGAAGGATGAGCAGATGATGTTCCGCCTGATTCGTGCGTCATTCAATCAGCGCAGAAAGACGTTGCAGAATGGACTTAACAATGCATCTGATCTGCATTTCACAAAGGAGCAGATTGCAAGCGCAATCGAGAGCATGGGACTTCCGCCGGCAGTCCGTGGAGAGACGCTGACACTTGAACAGTTTGCAAAACTGACAGATCTTCTTGTCGAATTATAATTTAAAAGAAAAATCATAAATGAGATATGCCACTCATACACTTGATATGTAGGGGCGCAGGACGGTATCGGTTCTGTGCGAAAAGCAGAGCGTTGTCCATAAAAATGACAGCATAAGAAACAGAGAAAGTGGTTTGCAGTCATGAAAAAATGGACGCTGGATGGACGGCAAAAAGGGGTGAGTGCATGTCTCATTATCGAAGACTTATTTCATACATCTATGCGTATGAGGGCAGTGTAAAAGGAAAAAATATCGGGTATGCAAAGATCGAGATCCGTGGTGGACAGTGCCGGATTCAGGCGAATGTCAAACACATCTATGTGGGCGGAGGTGAGATCGGCGTGTATCTTTTGACCCCGGGAGAGGAATTGCTTCTGGGGCGAATTTTTATCCGGAATGGGGCGGGAGAATATCGGACTCAGGTGAATCCGGATAATATTGACGGGAGCGGATGCCGGATTGATCAGTGCTATGGACTCACAATTCACGATGTGGAGAATGCGTGGCAGTGCTGGACAACGATCTGGGAAGATGCAGTTGCTCAGACTGCGGAGCTTGAGCTTGCGGATGTGACTGCAGAGAATCAGAGAAAGATTGACGAAGAGCAGAAAAATGCGAGTCGGATCGAGGAAAATCAATCCGAGGAAGAGCGGATGGAAGTGAAGCAGAGCGAGCCAAAGCCAGAAGTAGATTTGGCGCAGAGGGAAGAGGAGAACGACGCCGGCGAGACGGCTTCTGAGACGAAGAACCTTCCAGACCATGCAGATCAGAAGTATACAGATCAAAGTTCAGAAGGTTTGGAAAATTCGGAAGTCTCGGAGGATCAGAGCCAGCAGAATCCTGTTGACCAGACGGACGTTGACGACGAGAGACTTCCAATTTCGAGTGAGATTGAGCGAGAATTGACTGCACAGGAAAAACGGCAGGACGAGGCTGCTCCATGGGGGGAAATGAACGAAACATTGACGGTGTTGTCCGAAGAAAATCTCAAAAAAGAAAGTTATGGAAAAGAAGATTTAAAAAAAGAGGAGCAGAGTGCGATGCAAGCAAATTCCACCCAGAATACGCTCGGGCAGGTGGATACGGTTGCCCGTCTGATGGCGGGAATTCGCACTGCAATTTCCGGAAACGGGACGGCATCGGGGCTTCTCTCCTCCGCAATTCGCACGGTACAAAATGTCGCGATGGAAAATAATTTTGGAAACGACATTCCGAATGAGATGGATGCAGAAATTTCTCAATCGGGAGCGCCAAAATCGGAGTCCCAAAAACCTGAAAGAAATGTTCTCGAAGAAAAGCTGAAAGAGCGGTGGAAGGAGACGAAGAAAAACACTTTACAAGAGGGAGAAAATTCCAAAAACACTCAAAAGAATGATGATAAAAAAAGGGAGAAGAAACCGGCGGAGACAGAGCCATTTCCGGAACTTGAAAATTCCGATTTTCTCAGAGAACTTGATCGCCTTGAGCGCGAGAATAATGGAGCGGATCATCTCTGGAAACAGCTTCAGCACAGATACGTTCGCGTGCTTGCATTTGACTATGAGAAGGGCTGTGAGATCCTTTCCATTCGCCCACAGGACATTGGACTTTTACCGCGTGAGATCTGGCATTACGGGAATAACAGTTTTCTCTTGCACGGCTATTACAATTACCGTCATCTGATTCTTGCGAGGATGAACAATCCGCAGGGGCCGTACCGCTATCTGCTTGGAGTGCCGGGACATTATTTCAGCAATGAAAAATATCTTGCATCGATGTTTGGATTTCCGCACTTTGTGCTAGCAAGAAAACAGCCGGATCAGGACGGTCGTTTTGGTTACTGGTACACGGAAATTCGTCTGTGAAAAACTGAGAAAATAAAAAAACAAAAAGAGAAAACGTTAAGAGAATTCAGGAATACATCAGGGAAAATAAAAAAAGAAATGGCACAGAACGAGGATGGAATTAAGGATGGATCAGAAAAAACAGGGTGATAAAAATCTGGCTGTGGAGACTGTAATTTTGACAGAGGAACAGAAGCGGGCAGAGAGAAAAAAGGGCGAAGCGACGAGGCAGAAACGCTGGGAGCAGAGACAGGAAAAAAAGCGTCAGGAAGAACAGCGTCGACTGCAGGTTTTGGAAGCACAGAGAGAGATGGATGAAGGCTTTATGAGAGAGGCAGTTCGTCAGGCGAAAAAGGCAGGAAAACTTGGCGACGTGCCGATCGGCTGTGTGATTGTGAAAGACGGGAAAATTATTTCCCGCGGATACAACCGCCGAAATGCCGACAAGACCGTGCTCTCTCATGCGGAAATCACAGCGATCCGACGCGCGTGTGCGAAACTCGGTGATTGGCGCCTTGAAGACTGTACGCTCTACGTTACACTTGAGCCGTGCCCGATGTGCGCGGGGGCAATTGTGCAGGCGCGGGTTCCGACGGTTGTGATCGGGAGCAGAAATCCGAAAGCAGGCTGTGCCGGATCGGTGATGGATCTCTTTCACCAGAAAGGATTGAATCATCAGGTGGATTTGAGAGAGGGAATTCTCGGAGAAATCTGTTCCGATCTCCTGACGAATTTCTTTTTGAGTCTGAGAAAAAAGTAGAAATGAGGACAGGAACGTTTTTCTTGACAAAATGAGGACGGAACGGTATACTAAAAAAACAGCGTTCATAAAACAAAATGATCGCAAGACGAGACAACGTGAAAGAGATGAGAATACGTTGTCGTCCAAATGACTACGTTATAAAGTTTCCGCGCAGCCGGGGAGATAGCGGTGCCCTGTATCTGCAATCCGCTCCAGCAGAGGTGATATCCCGCCTCGGATATGGACTTGCAGGGCTGCCCCTGATAAGTGGCGTTGACGTTTGGGTCTTACGCAACAGAACCTCATGAACCGTGTCAGGGCAGGAATGCAGCAGCACTAAGTGGGACCTTCTGTGTGCCGTAAGGGAGCCTGGGCCGAGCTGGCTGTCAGGGTAACGCCTGTGAGCCTTATACAAAGCGGGATGCGCGGATTTAATTATAAAAATGGGTGATTGTGGGAGGACAGATCGACCGTGCAATCACAAAAAATAAGACATAGAAATACGAAACTGAGAGAGGAATCTGATCGACCGGGAGGTTGTCAGGTTCCTCTTTTGCACTCGGCGCAAGAATGCGCCAAGGCACATTCTTTTTTGGTTTTATTCAAGAAACCGTAAGAAACGAAGATAATAATTGATAGACAAACGGGAATTTGTTGGAGTATAATATCAAAATGGGTGGAGTCTCGCCCATTTTAAAAAGAATTTGAGTAAATAAGCAAAAGCATCAAGAGAATCAAATATCGGTCGGAATCTATCGATCGAGGAAAGTGCCGTAAGATAACATTGTAACACCGATAGGACCAGATAACATTCAAAGAGAGTGAAGAGAAAGGATGTGTCTTCCATGAGAGTAGGAATGCTGACAAGTGGCGGAGATTGCCAGAGCCTGAATGCAACCATGCGTGGTGTGGCAAAGGCTTTATACAAGATGTATGAGGATGTGGAGATTGTAGGATTTGAGGATGGTTACAAGGGTCTGATGTATGCAGATTATAAAATCATGAAACCATCTGATTTTTCAGGAATTCTGACAAAGGGAGGCACGATTCTCGGAACTTCCAGACAGCCGTTTAAGCTCATGCGGACTCCGGATGAGAATGGTTTAGACAAGGTGGAAGCGATGAAGCACACCTACCGCAAGCTGAAGCTCGAGTGTCTTGTGGTTCTTGGTGGAAACGGAAGTCAGAAAACTGCAAATCTTTTAAGACAGGAGGGACTTAACATTGTATCCCTGCCAAAGACGATTGACAATGACCTCTGGGGAACCGATATTACCTTTGGTTTTCAGAGTGCGATTAATGTGGCGACGAATGCAATCGACTGTATTCACACCACGGCAGCTTCCCATGGACGTGTCTTTATCGTTGAGGTCATGGGACATAAGGTCGGCTGGCTGACTCTCTATGCAGGAATTGCCGGAGGCGCAGATATTATTCTTCTGCCGGAGATTCCATATGATATCAATGTTGTCATCAGCGCACTCAGAGAGAGAACCCGTCAGGGCAAGCGTTTTTCGATCCTTGCTGTCGCAGAGGGCGCAATCTCAAAAGAGGATGCCGGACTGACAAAGAAAGAACTGAAAGAAAAGAAAAAGAGCGGACTGGTTTATCCGTCTGTTGCTTATGAGCTTGGTGCAAAGATCACCGAGATGACCGGTCAGGAAGTCCGAGTGACAGTTCCTGGTCACATGCAGAGAGGTGGAGAGCCGAGTCCTTACGATCGTGTGCTTGCGACCCGCCTTGGAGCAGAGGCAGCAAAGCTCATTCAGAATAAAAAATATGGCTATATGGTAGCTGTGAAAAACAACGAGATCGCAGAGGTTCCGTTGGAGGAAGTTGCCGGACGCTTAAAGACCGTTGATCCGAACTGCGCTATGATTCAGGAAGCGAAGATGGTGGGAATCAGTTTCGGAGACGAATAGAATTGAGGGAACATTATGTCATACACCGCACTTTACCGCAAATGGCGTCCTGTCCGATTTGATGATGTTTACGGGCAGGATCACATTGTACAGACACTGAAAAATCAGATTATCAGCCAGAGAATCGGTCACGCCTATCTGTTCTGCGGAACGAGAGGAACCGGAAAGACTTCGATTGCAAAGATTTTTTCGAGAGCTGTCAACTGTGAACATCCGGTCAATGGAAGCCCGTGCAACGAATGTGAGACTTGCAGGAGTATTCTGACCGGAAGTTCCATGAACGTGGTGGAGATTGATGCGGCATCCAACAATGGTGTAGAAAATATCCGTGAAATCCGTGAGCAGGTTCAGTACCCACCGACGGAGGGAAAATACCGGGTCTATATCATTGACGAGGTGCATATGCTTTCTGTCGGGGCATTCAATGCACTTTTAAAAACACTTGAGGAACCGCCGTCGTATGTGATTTTTATTCTGGCGACGACGGAGGTACACAAGATTCCGATCACGGTGCTCTCGAGATGTCAGCGCTATGATTTTAAGCGAATTACGATTGACACGATTGCGACGCGCCTTCGCGAGCTTGTGACTGCGGAGAAAATCGAGGTCGAGGAGAAGGCACTGCGCTACATCGCGAAGGCCGGAGACGGTTCGATGCGAGATGCGCTGAGTCTGCTCGATCAGTGCGTGGCATTTCACTATGGCACGCTTCTGACTTATGACAATGTTCTCGATGTGCTCGGTGCCGTCGATACGTCCGTTTTCAGTGCCCTTCTGCGCGCTGTGATTGCGAAGGACACGACTGTGTGCATGAAACAGCTCGAGGAGATGGTGATTCAGGGACGCGAGCTCGGACAGTTTGTCATCGATTTTATCTGGTATCTGCGAAATCTGTTGATCCTAAAGACGACGGACGATGCAGAGAGCATGCTTGAAATGTCGGAGGAAAACTTGAATCAGCTTCGGGAAGAGTCGCAGATGATTGAGGGGGAGACCCTGATGCGCTACATTCGTATTTTCTCGGAACTCTCCGGTCAGCTCCGCTATGCGAGCCAAAAGCGAGTGCTGATTGAAATTGCGCTGATCAAGCTGACAAAACCTCAGATGGAGCAGAATCTCGACTCGATCCTGCAACGCTTAAATGAGCTTGAGGAGCGTCTTGACGAGACACCGGTGATGACCGAGGCGATGATGCAGCAGATGAGCGCCCGGATGAGTGCGCAGATGAATGTTCAGATGGCGGAAATGGCAAATGGAAATCTGGGAAATAGTATGGTCGGCGCACAGGCTGGCGCAGAGATTTCTGGACTTTCAGATAATCCGGTCGCAGGCGGTAACGGGATGCAGATGATTTCCCAGCCTGCTTTGATTGCGCCTGAGCAGGTCGCGATTCCGAAGGCACAGCTTGAAGATCTGAATCTGATCCGTCAGGAGTGGGGGAAGATTATCCGCGAGCTCGGCGGAGCGATCCGACCGAGTTTTCGCGACACGATTCTTGAGCCGAGTGGAGAGAGCTGTCTTTGCATCGTCTTTTCGATTCGCGACAATTACGAGATTGGAAGCAGACCGACGATTCTCGGTGAGCTTGAAAAGCATGTAAAAGAGCGATACGGGAAAGACATTTATTTCAAGACCCGTCTCAGAGAGGAAGGCGAGCGCTTAAACACGATTTACGTCAGCGACGAGGAACTCAAAGAGGCGATCCACATGGAGATCCAGGTGGAGGATTAGACTAGAGACAAGTCTCAGATTTCATTTGAAGAAAAGGTTTTAAAGAAAAGATTTAAACAAAAACAATAAAGAAAAAGAAAAATAAAAAAGAAAAGAAAGAGAAGGAAAGACACATGGCAAAGCGTGGTGGATTCCCGGGCGGAATGCCGGGCAATATGAATAATCTGATGAAGCAGGCACAGAGAATGCAGAGACAGATGGAGGAGACGACGAAAGAGCTTGAGGAGAAGCAGTACTCTGCATCCGCAGGTGGCGGAGCTGTGACCGTGACTGTTACCGGAAAGAAGGAGGTTCTCTCCGTAGCACTCTCTGAGGAAGTTGTAGATCCGGACGACATCGAGATGCTTCAGGATCTGATTGTCGCAGCGACAAACGAGGCAATGCGCAAGGCAGATGAGGAGTCTCAGGCAATGATGTCGAAGCTGACCGGTGGACTCGGCAGTCTGGGCGGAGGATTCCCGTTCTAAGATGGATTATTACAGCAGTCAGATTACGCGGTTAATGGAAGAACTGTCAAAGTTGCCGGGCGTGGGAAATAAATCCGCCCAGCGACTTGCTTTTCATATCATCAATATGCCACAGGAGCAGGTGGATAGCCTTGCTTCGGCGATTACAGAGGCGAAAGCTAATATCCGGTATTGTAAGGAGTGCTGGACACTGACTGATCAGGAACTCTGTCCGATTTGCAGCAGTGATCGGAGAGATCATAAAACGATTATGGTAGTGGAAAATACCAGAGATCTTGCTGCATATGAGAAGACCGGAAAGTATGACGGTGTCTATCATGTGTTGCACGGAGCGATTTCCCCGATGCTGGGAATCGGACCGAATGATATCAGGTTAAAAGAGCTGATGCAACGTCTTCAGGGCGATGTGAAGGAAGTGATCATTGCGACCAATTCCAGTCTTGAGGGCGAGACGACAGCGATGTATATCAGCAAACTGGTGAAACCGACGGGAATTCGCGTAACGCGGATTGCGAGCGGAGTGCCGGTTGGCGGAGATCTGGAATATATAGATGAGGTGACCCTTTCGAGGGCGCTGGAGGGCCGTATTCCACTTTGATTTGAGATGCAAGAGCGCGAATAGGAAGTGCAGGTTTAATAAAAATCGCAATGTAAGGAAAATGGAATGCGGATGAGGAGTGCATAAGATGGATAAGTATGAGTTTAACATAAAAATAGAGCAGATGAGAAAGCTCGTCAATCGTGGAGATTATGAGACGGCAATGAAGATTGCAGACACGATTGACTGGAAGAAGGTTCGCAATGCCAATCTGCTTTCAATGGTTGCGACAATTTATGAGAAAAACGGAGAGTATCAGGATTCCAAGGACATTCTGCTTCTGGCATTTGAGCGTGCCCCGATCGGAAAACGTCTGCTGTACAAGCTGACGGATCTGGCTCTCAAAGAGGGCAATATCAAGGAGGCAGAGGATTATTATCGGGAGTTCTGTGATTTAGCAGGAGATGATCCGCGCCAGCAGTTATTGCGCTATAAGATTTTGAAGCAGATGAACGCACCGTTGGAACAGCAGATTCACTCTCTCGAAAGCTACAATGCAGAGGAGCTTGATGAGAAGTGGCTGTACGAACTTGCCGAGCTTTACCAGAAGGCAGGAAATCCGGAGCGCTGTGTTGCAACCTGCGATAAGATTATGCTGATGTTTGGTCTGGGCAAGTATGTGGACAAGGCGATGGAACTGAAAGTTCAGTATGCACCGCTCAACAAGTACCAGACAGATCTTGTGGAGAACCGTGACAAATATGAGGAGAAACTGCGCGCTGTGGAGCAGTCCTTTGCATCAGGTGATGGAATGGCATCTCTTGAGATGGAGAATGATTCTGATGAGGTGGACGATGCAGATCTTCTTCCTGATGAGCAGTTTGAGGAGAATGAGGAAGCTGTTGCAGAAGTAGAAAACACAGTGATGGATGAGCGTGATAAAACTGCTGAGACGGTTGAATCTGTTCAAGCTGAGAATCAGGTCAAGAATCTGATCGAGAATCAGGTTCAGGTGCCTGAGAAGGCAGAAGAAGAAGCTGTGGCTTCTGTGGAGACTGTGGATACAGAATCGGCAAAGAAAGCGGAGCAGACGGCGACAAAGAAGACAGAGCCGGTTGCAGTGGTAAGTGCAGAGGCAGCAGATGTAGATGGAAACGTGGATGCTGAGGCTGAGACACAGAGCACAGTGGCAGAATCCGAAAGTTTGCTTGGTGAGTCTGCAAATGCGGTTGCTGGGGATGAGTCTGCCCCGAGTCAGGATATGGGTATGGATGTTCGGGAAGAAGTTGAGCCGGAGACTGCACAGAGAGTGACCGCACCGACTATGGTTGCAGAACCGGAAGAAATCTCGGAGGAGATTCCGCTTCCGAAGCCGGATCTGCCATATGAGAAGGAGAACATTGCGGTTGCAGTGAAGCAGGCGGAGGTTGAGCAGAGTCTGGCACGGGAAATGTCACGTTTAAAAGATCTTCCGGTTCAGGAAGATTCTGATCTTGGAAAGACCAGAGTGCTCAGCGAGATTCGCCGTGCTCCATCTCCGGTACCGGCAACATCATCCGCTCCGGGATCTTCTTCATCGAGCGCGTTTTCTGCAACTTCAAAAATCGCAGAGAAGGCAGTTAAGATCGAGGAGCCAGAGATGATAGTCGAAGATCTCGACGAGGAGGATGAGGCAGAGCCGAGCATCAAGAATTATCTGATGATTGAGGCGCGCACTCCGGAGAAGGGACTCGAGCTTGCAGTCAAGACACTCAAGGAGATTCACAGAGAGAGCGGAAGAAAGAACCCGGTTGCAAAGATTACAGGTTCTCGCTTAAACAAGAGAGGAATCCTTGCGAGTGCTTCCAAGCTGGCAGGAAAAGATCTGATTGTCGAGGAGGCAGGCGATCTGACATCTGCAATGCTGAAAGAACTGGATCAGATGATTGAGCGTGATACGACGGGAATGAGAATTCTCCTGATTGACAACCCGAAGCAGATGGAGACGATGAACCGCCAGAATCCATTCCTCACGGCTCGTTTTGAGCGCATTTCCTGTGAGAGTGGAAGAGAAGAAGATAGCTTGCATCACGTTTCCGGAACCTCAGCAGTGCGTCCGGCAGAAAAGTCAGTTTCTCAGGCACAGTCAGCGCAGATGACAGAAGTTCATCCGGCGAAGCCTCAGCAGGCAGAGGTTGATGTGGAGATTTCGCCGATTGATGGTGGTGGAAGTAGAAAATCCGAAGGCAGAGGTGCAGAGCCAGATTATTACGAGGATGGCAGAAGATACGCAGAGGCGCAGAAGGCAAAAGCGAAGGTGGGTGCAACTGCAACCGTAAAACTTTCCAAGAAGGAAGAGCCGGAGAGACTCGAGAGATCAGAAAAATCAGAAAGGCCGGAAAAAAATGACGGCTTTGAGTTTGAGAGGGAAGAGGAGCGTCCGGTGAGACAGGTTGAGCCGGTAACCGACGGTGCAATGCGCGCTCCGGACCCGGAGCCGGAGTATGAGCAGGAAGAGTATCAGGAGGATGATGGTGCAGAGATGGATATCGATGAATTTGCACAGTACTGTTGCAAATATGCGTCGGACATCGATTGTAGCATCACCGGAAAGAGCATGCTTGCACTCTATGAAAGAATCGAGATCATGGAAGAGGATGGGATTGCGTTGACGAAGACGGCGGCGGAGGATCTGATTGAGGAAGCCGCAGATCGCGCAGAGAAACCTTCGATGGGAAATCGTTTAAAGGGATTGTTTTCCTCCAAGTATGACAAGGATGGTCTGCTGATTCTGAAGGAAGAGCATTTTATTTAAGCAGGAAGCTTCGACTTCTGTAAGTCGGGTGAGTTCAGGCTAAGTGTATGCACTAGGTGTACGCTGTAAGATTATTTGTATCATATAAGGGGAGAAAGATGGATATCAAGTTAATTGCTCTGGATTTGGATGGAACTCTTCTGGACAGTCAGAAGAGGCTGTCCGACCGAAATCGGTCGGTTCTCGAGGAATGTGTGCGCCGTGGGATTTATGTAGTGCCATGTACCGGACGAATTTGGGGAGGAATCCCTGATTTCATCCGAGAATTCCCGGGTATTCGCTATGCGATCACGACAAATGGAGCGGTCGTGGAGGATGTCAGGGAGCATCAGATCATTGATGAGAGAAAATTAACCTGCACGCAGGCGCTCGAGATTCTTGAGATGGCACATCAGTTTCATACCATGTATGATGTCTATGTAAATGGAGAGGCGTTCGGTGAGGAGAGATTTCTCAAAAATCTGGAGTCATTCTTGATTCCGGCGACGCTTCAGGGAATGATCCGTGCTACAAGAAAGGTTGTGCCGGATGTGGCGGAGAAAGTGCGCCAGTTAAATATTCCGGCGGAAAAAATCAATTACTTTTTTGATGATCTTGAGGAGAGAGCGCGCGCAAAGAAGGCACTTGAGGCGAGAGGTGACGTAGTCATCAGCTCTTCATTTAAGGATAATCTGGAAATCAATGCGCTCGGAGCGACGAAGGGAGATGCAATTCTGCGTCTTGCCAGGTATCTGGGACTCAAACCGGAGGAGACGATGGGATTTGGTGATGGCGGAAATGATTTGACGATGATGAAAAAGGCTGGCGTCGGAGTCGCAATGGGAAATGCAGAAGAGGAGATCAAGGAAGCGTCCAATTATGTGACTGCATCGAATGATGAGGATGGAGTTGCATGGGCAATTGAAAAACTGGTGCTGATAAGAGAGGGCTGATGATGAAGGAAATCATGGATCATTGGCTTTTCTGGTTGGTAGTGATTTTTTTGCTTGGAATGATTCTGTATGGTCATTACCGCGGTTTGATTCATAAGATCCTCACGGTGTCTTCTCTGATTGTCGGGATGGTTTTTGCACGCATTGCAGTCCCCTATGTGACGGGATTGTTGCGGAAGCATACCAATCTCTACTCCGTGATAGGAAAGGCACTGCTGAAAGTTGCGGGAGGTCCAGGGGCGGAGCTCGGGGATCTGCTTCCGGCACAGCAGAGAGAACTGATCGGACGGCTTCATCTTCCGTCCCAGATGAAAGATGCACTTCTGGCAAACAACAACTATGAGATTTATAAATTACTCGGGGTGGATGCGTTCCGGGGGTATTTGGAGCGCTCTCTATCGAATATGATGTTGAATCTGATTGTTTCTGTGCTGGTCTTTATGGTGGCGTTCTTTCTTCTGCGGGGAATCGGAATCTGCCTGAATCTGGTCTCGAGACTGCCGATTCTGTCTGGAGTCAATCAGCTTGCAGGAGCAGTTGTTGGAGGACTTGAGGGACTTTTTATCCTGTGGACGCTCGCGCTTCTTGTGCGCGCCTGTTCGTCTGCCGGGTGGGTACAGCCAATTCTCGGACAGATTCAGGAGAGCGTGTGTCTGACTTTTCTCTATGAGCATAATCTGTTTAACTGGTTGATGATGAGTATTCTGAACTGTCTGGGGTAGGCAGTTCAGAATATGTTATTGTTTATGTCTTACACAAAAAATAAAAAAGTGAAAGAGAGTGCTTGACAGAATTTGACAGACATGGTATAGTATATACCACTGCGAGAGCAGTGAAGAACAGCAAAAAAGATAGGATAAAAAAGTTGTTGACAAAGCGAAGACAACATGATATACTATCAAAGTTGCTGTTGAGCAACACGAAAAGCGAAACGGAAACGCTTCGGAAAAAACTTTTCAAAAAAGTGCTTGACAAAATCAAACAGCTCTGATATAATGAACGAGTTGCTGATGAGAACAGGCAACAGACTGAACCTTGAAAATGAAAGATTGAACAGTGTTTAAAACCCTGAAAATTCTTATAAAAAAGAGTCTTTTGGTAAAGACATCTTTGAATTGAGAAATTCAGAACAAAAACAAACCAAACAACAGTAGAACGGTTTAATAATTAGCTAGTGGTTAATCTATTGGATCGGGAAACAAACTTTAATTTGAGAGTTTGATCCTGGCTCAGGATGAACGCTGGCGGCGTGCTTAACACATGCAA
>ERZ773239.333-NODE-333-length-54082-cov-34.318248_pt1 | contig 54082 bp, 47 predicted proteins | sample MGYA00580521_ERZ773239 | MGnify/ENA primary metagenome ERZ773239 (study PRJEB29015, sample SAMEA2737801) | human gut metagenome | biome: human gut; feature: human-associated habitat; material: faeces | place: China | collected 2012 ... | reverse complement strand
CGTCGCTCTGAACGTGGTGCTGATTGTGCTGACAATGCTCGGCAAAGCCTGATTTCCGCCGCACCGACACTTCCGTTATACGAGACTTCCCGCACCCTTGCCGCACGCTCCGGCTACCCACGGTATTAGACTTGTGCAGTCTGCAAACGGAGGGGTTTAATTGCTGAAGAATATGGAACCGGAGACAAAACCGCGTCCGAACCGCGATGTCCACGGAAGCAACGGCAGCGACGGCGGCCACAACAATCGCCACAGCCTATCCTGCCCGCTCACGCGCGAGGAATCGTACCAAAACGACCATCTGACGCATGCCGCGTTCGTATCGATCGCCATTCTCACCTTTATCACGTTCGTCGGCAACTTCACGCAGCTGCAGTTGAGCGCCGCACTGCCCACCATCGTGTCCGATTTCGGCATTTCCGTGACGACCGGCCAATGGCTGACGTCGATTTTCCAGCTCGTCATGGGCGTTATGGTGCCGCTCACCGCCTACCTGACCCGCCGATTCTCCACCCGCCAGATTGTGATTGCATCGATGGCGGTGTTCACGCTCGGCTCGGTGTTCGCCTGGCTCGGCTCATCGTTCGTACTGGTTTTGATCGGCCGTCTGCTGGAAGCCGTCGGCACCGGCGTGATGTGGCCGGTCCTGCAGATCACGGTATTTTCGATTTACCCCCTTTCGCGCCGTGGCATGGCGATGGGCACCGTCGGCATGGCCATGAGCGTCGCGCCCGCGATCGGCCCCACGTTGGGTGGTGTGCAAACCGATTTGAACGGTTGGCGATCGATTTTCCTCACACTGACGGTCATCGGCGTTATTTCGCTGCTTCTTGCGATTTTCGGCTTGCGTAATTTCGGCACGCGCGACGCGTCCGCAAAAGCCGACTTCTTCTCCGTCGGCCTGTCGATTTTCGGCTTCGGCGGACTCATGTTCGGCTTCACGAACATCGAATCGTATCCATTCACGCATCCGATGGTGTGGCTCGCCATGCTCATCGGTGTGGTCGGCATCGTCTGGTTCGTGCTGCGGCAGATCCACGGCGCTCACAGGCAGGCGGCCGACCCGTCCAAGCAACCTCCGCTGCTCAACCTGAGCGTGCTGAAAAACAAAAGCTTCACCGTCGGCACCGTCACCGCCGCGCTGTCGTTCTTCGCCTTCAGCTCGATCATGGTGATCATGCCGCTCTACATTCAGGATTGCCGAGGCTATTCCGCCACGATCAGCGGCCTGGTGATGCTGCCCGGCGCGTTCGGCCAGTGCATCGCGCAGTTCTTCGGCGGCAAGGCACTCGACCGTCTCGGCGCGCGTCCGGTGGCGCTGATCGGCTCGATCACCCTGCTGTTCGGCACCATCATGATGAGCCTGATTTCCATGACCTCATGGATCTGGTGGGTGTCGATTTGGCAGTTCGTGCGCCAGATCGGCATGGGATTCGTGCTTATGCCGATCACCACATGGTCGCTGAACTGCCTGGAACCTGAGGAAGTGAGCGCCGGCTCGGCCGTTACGAACACGGTCCGCCAGATTGCCGGTGCCATCGGCGCACCCGTGCTGGTGATTCTGATGGAAACGTTTACCGCCCTGCGCTGGGCTGCGATCGGCGGCGCGAAGAACATGTATGCCGTGGCGAACGTGTTTGGCATCCAGTGGGCGTTGCGCGTGAGCGCCACCATCTGCTTCATCATGGTGGTCATGGTCTTCTTCGGCGTCCGCGGCAACGGCGCCGGCTCCACCCGCGACACCGTCCAGCGCGCACTCAATCGCGTCCACCCCCACGCCGCCTAGCCTTACCTGTCCGCCCTTACCGCATTTTCGCCGTTCCGTAGGCATGTCATGAGCGTGGTTTGCTCAAGTGCCGCCATTCCCCGCAGTAGGAAATGAGAGAGAAATGTCCGCATAGTGGCATGCGGTACGGGTGCACGTAAAAGCACTGTGAACCTCGCAGGAAGGAGGTGGCGCACCCGTGCCGTGTTGCGTATGGTGAACGGGAACGTAATGAAAGGCAACCATGCGGCAAACCTGCGAAAGCGAGCGTGAGAACGGCGGCAATAACGATGCCGAACGCGAACGCACAAGCGAAAGCGAAATCGAGGATCTGGGCGCGCAGCTCGACAAAGCATGCGCCAGCCGCCCCCTCGACCGCGCGCAACATGGCATGACCCGCCGTACCGCAGCAACACACCTTCTGACCGCGGTGCTCTGGCTGGCCACCGCCGTCATCCTGCTGGCCATGCTGCTGCGCATGCTGCCCAACAACCTCGACGGCAAACGGTACGTGCCGCTTATCGTCGCGCTGATGCCGTGGCTGGGCATGCTGTCTTTGATTATTGCGATCACCGCGATAGCCGTCCGTGCAATAGGCGGACGCGTCCTACTCGCCACCGTCAGCGTGGTGTGCGTGGTCGTGCAAATCGGCTGGCATTGGGGTTATATCAGGCCGCAGCAAACGATTTCCGACGCGGCCAGCACCGCAGTCACGCAGGTCTCGTCCGACGGCTTGCCCAACACGTCCGACCGGTACGCCCGCATCATGACCTTCAACACCAAGGAAGGGCATGCCGACGCCAATCGGATCGTCGAAATCGTCAAAAACGAGCATGTGGAAGTGCTCGCGCTGCAGGAAGTGTCATGGGACCTGCTCAACCGGCTCAATAGCGCCGGAATCGCCAATTATCTGCCGTATTCCGTGGCCGCGCAGCAAACGTGGCATGACAACGGCGGTGTGAACGTGCTGTACGGCGCCGCGCCGATGGAAAACGCCAAACAGAACCTCATTCCCGTGGAATCAAGCAGCGTTTCCGCCGCGACGATCGATTTCGGCGGCAGCAAGGTGCGCTTCGGCTCCGTCCACCCGTTCTCGCCGCGCCCCCGCAACCAAGGTCTGTGGAACCGTAGTCTCGACTCGCTCGCCCAACTGCAGCATTACGACAATCTGTACGTGCTGATGGGCGATTTCAACTCCACATGGGACCACGCCAGCTTCCGATACCTGCTCGGCAGCCGTTTTCTGGATTCCGGCCAGCAGGCGGGCGAAGGCCTGCACATGACGTACCCGGCCATGATGCCGATCGCCGAAATCGACCATATCGTGCATGACAAAGGCGTGACCGTAGGCAACCTCAAAACCGCATACATCCCCGGCTCCGACCACCGCGCCCTCCTTGCCACCCTCGAAGTATGCTGAAACGTCTCGCCGATGGCGGGTGTTGTGAAGCTCTGGGCACGATTTTTCGCAAATGGCATGCTTCACGATAAAATAGCAGGTTGTGAGAGCGCGCTGCAGAGCACCGCAAGGCTTTGCGTCGCGGAAAACCGTTGGTTGAAGAAGTTTTCAAGGGGTTTGGTATGCACATCATGTTCGTCTGCACGGGCAACATTTGCCGTTCCCCTATGGGCGAGCTTCTGATGGCCCACTATCTGAACGGCACCACCGTGCAGGTGTCGAGCGCCGGCACGCGTGGTTTGCCGATGCATCCGATCGATCCGTCGAGCGGCCGCCTTATGCAAAGCGTCGGCATTGAGTCGAGCGGTTTCCGTTCCCGACGACTGACCCGACAGATGGCCGACGAAGCCGACCTGATCCTCTGCTTCGAAAAGCAGCAGCGCAAGGAAATCGTCACGTTGGCGCCAGCCGCCGTACGATACACGTTCCTGCTTGACGATTTCGCGAATATGTGCGATTACTGCGCTCGCAACAATATGATTGCCGGACTGACCATCCAGGAACGCCTTCAGTCGGTAATCAAGAAGTCCTCGATGATTCGTCCGATGATTCCCCAGCCGAAAGACATCGCCGACCCGCATGGCCGCGAATTCGGCATGTTCTGCGTCGCCGCCGAACAGACGAACGGTGCGATCCGTAAAATCCTGAAAAGCATGCGCAAGCACCGTACGGTAATCCCCGCCCCCATCCGCTCCCAAATCGTTGCCTGACTCAGGCGAACCAACTTTCAACGCGTTTACATTGTTTGACAAGCCCCTCTTCGATTTTTTGTATGAGAATCTTCCGATTCTCTAAAGCGGAATCGTTACAATTCTCTAGGGCGCTGGTTTCCTTGCCATTGACTCCATATTGTTTGCCAATTGTTCTACGCATCATGGGATCGTGCTGGGAGCACGCCATCGATGTAGGCTTCTATGGGCTTGCCGGTCCATGGTTCGGATCGTCTTGGCATGGATAGGGACAGTTGCGCGGGAGCGTTGACATCGTAGGTGAAGGAATGCTTTCCGGATATGTCTTCTTGCAGAATTCCAATCCGTTGACCTTCGAGGAATACGATGAGTGTTTTTCCGATCATGGGTTAAGCTTCCTTAGTATTGCGGTTGTCGGATTCACGACTGTCGGGGTCGTTCTCGTCGAGTTCTTTGGCTTGCTGTTCGATAAGTTTTGATCGGTTCAATAACGTGGTGTATGTGCTGGTGTAATTGTGACCACTATGTAGAAGGTATAGATAATTCTGAGAGTGAATAAGAATCGACGGATGGAAAAGAAATGTCTGAGGATTTTAATTCGCTATATGCGAAGGTTTTTTATGCCGGTGTGTATCAGCATGCTGAAGAGGTCCAGAAAGTCGCTGATAATCCTGAACGAGATCTTTTGGGGCAGTCTCGGTTGCTCGACTGCTGTTATCATGCTGGCGCTGCTGTCGAGCAGTTGGTCTGTGGCTTACTTATTGAAAATGATGAGTTGAACCGCTTGTGGGTTAAGCCATTTGGGGAAGGCAATTGTTTTGCGCTTCCATTCCACAGCTCAAAAGATGAGCAGATGGGTATCGTCGGTCATCGCACGCGTCCCATAGGAAGTATTATCCACGAGCAAAAAGGCGAGGAGGCCCAGATTGACTTCGCAGGAAATGCCATTCATGAGGTTGATGATCTCTTGAATATGCGAAATAAAGCGGTTCATGAGAACTTGCTAATCGGTGGCGTTGATGATTTGATTTGCAAATTCGGATTATTTAGAGATTATGCCCGACGTCAATTTGACATGTCTGACGATGCGCTCAAAGCGATTTATCCAACACGGGGCGAGAACCCATTTATTCATGCGGAAAGGGATCTTTTCCAAGAATGGTTGTCGTTCCATAGGGAACGATATGTGGAGAAGCGAAATGAAGATGCTGTTTCGGAGAGGTCTCGACTGCAGATAGAAAAACGTAGGATTAGAAAGCGTTGGGACGACTACCGGAGTGAATGGCATGATGAAGATCCCATTCGGAGTTCGTGCTGTATAGGTGTTTGCAAATGCCCGATTTGTGGTGAGAATACAACATATTCTGTTCTAGCGGGAAAATACTATACGTATTGGTCGGGCGATCCCAATAACAGTCCCAGCGTCCTTTACTGTCCTGAAGAAAAACATTTGGAATGTACGTGCTGCATTGCAAGGGATGAAGAGGTCATGCATTGGACCAACTTTGAAATTCGGAATTATGAAGCGATGCATGGCCCTTTGTTCGACGGTGAGTGTAAAAGACTTGGTATTGTCTCATGAATGGTCTCAAGCCTTGTTCGGCGTGATGGTGACGGTTAGCGGCACGAATGGTGCGGAGGGTATCCCGTGTTCCTGGAGTTGGTGAATCAATCCCTCTCTGATATACGGCTTCGGTCGTTGTTACTGTGGTCGATAATCCGGTCACGTCCGTGTCGATCTCCGGTGATGGCGTTTCGGACGGCAAGCTCGCTTTGAAGGCCGGCGCGTCCGCGCAGCTGACCGCGACGGTCAGGCCCGACAACGCGACGGACCGGAAGGTCACGTGGACGAGCTCGGATAGCTCGGTCGCGAACGTGATGGGCACCGGCGTGGTCACGGCCGGCTCGAAGGCCGGCACCGCCACGATCTGGATTGGCAATGGTGTGTTGGACAGTTTCTTAGAGGACGAGTCCCTGTTCGGTGAATTCCTTCGGACTCCGGTATCCGAGGGTGGAGTGGAGCCGCTGGTCGTCGGACCACCACACGCAGTCGTCGGGGCCGCGCCTCGGCTGCCCGACCGTGGCGTAGTGGTTCCGGTACACGAGCTCCTTCTTCAGCAGCCTATCCGTCGACTCGACCACGGCGTTGCCGTAGGGGCTACCCCTGCGCGGCAGCGATCCTTTGACGTCGAACACGTCGAGCGGCTCGTCGATCCCCGTGTCGTCGAACCCGCCGCCCCGGTCGGCGTGGAACACCTGGACGTCCGTCAGCGGGAAGTCGAGGGCGGCGAACGCGGCCAGCACCAGGCTTGCGTCCCGGGTCCGCCCGGCGGAATGGCCGGCGATGCCCCTGTCCGCCAGGCCGGCCAGCAGGCACACGTACGCCCAGCCTCCGCCGTCCGCCGACGCGGACATAGGTAAGATCGCCCGCCGGATGCGCGTGCGGGGCGTAGCCGTCGGACCCGCGGGTCCGACAGGTTCGCGGGCCCGGCCTCGTCGGCCCGCGTCTTGCGCGGTTTGAACCGTCTGCGCGTATACGTGCCCGCATGCCCCGTTCGCACATGATGCCGCCGATGCGCCTCCCGGACGCGGTGACGCCAACAGCACATCAACAATATTTTGTCTCGTCATTCCGACTCGAGGGATTGCCAATTATCTGGAGGAAGATCTAGTTTGAGATATTCATACGAATTCGTTTTGATTTCAGAAAGAACGCCTTTGGCGTTGCGGATCCAGTTGTTACCCTTATTGTCTCGAAAGGCAATAACCGATTCAACACGAACATGCATTCCTTCGCCCGGATAAGGAACATAAGTCGTAAATCTCCCAGGAGGGACGGTACCTACACAAACAGTATTATTTGTCCCGCTCAAATAATCGGCACCAGCCCCTTGATATGTTCCAGAAGTTAAAACGACATCATAGATCGGCTGATCCGAACCATTATTGACGGAAACCTTCATCAATGGAGAATTCTCCACCATCTGAACGCCGCCTTTCGAATCATGTACCACCCAAGACGATATCTCATTCGCTTGTTCAAATTTGGCAATCTGCCGGTCATGATTCTTCACATAGTCATATGACATAAAAGCAATAACGATGGAAATCACGGAAATACCAACCGTGAATATGTCTGAAACATTGGTAAGCCCCGGATGTTCAGTATTCAAAAAAGTTCCAATGGCTTTAATCATTCCACCAACCTTTTGCCGAATATAGTTCATACATTAATCCCTTCCCCGCCGAGACAATATTCCCATTCTCCGGCTCACACCTATCTAATCCTCAACGGCAGCATACCACACACTCAAACATTTGTTCGATTTCCCGTTGTCTAAATGAAAGTGCAACACCCGTTAGATTGGAGATTGTCCAGATAACCAGTCCGAAGGGATGTTGCACCTATGGGAGAAGTATATTCGCACCTGTCGGAAGGGGAACGCCAGGTCATCCAGATCGAGATCGGCAACGGCACTAGCATCCGCAGGATCGGTCTGATGCCCGGCCGCAACGCCTCGACGGTCAGCAGGGAGATCAAACGCAACACGTGGTTCTCGTCTAACGAGAACGAGTCCTACCGGCCGAAACGGCTGAAGACGGGCCCGTGGACGGGCAGATACTACATCGCCGGCCCCGCGCAGCGCAAGACCGACCGCAGGCGCGCCAGCGTCACGCACGACAACGGCGCCGAGTTCGCCCGGCACGCGCGTCTGCGCGACAAACTGCTAGAATTGCAGGACCAACATGGGCGTTGCACTTCCAAATAGACATCGGGTCTTGGATTCCTCCCATTGGTGGGGGGAATCCAAGAAAACATCGCTAGCCCGCAACATGCATTGTGATTCATACCGGCTTCACACAGGATGCTGGCAGAGACGCCAAGGGCATTGGTCTTTATAGCTCAGTCGTCGGAATCCTTCGGCCACCTTCGAACCAAGATTGCCTTCAATCCAATTCAAGTCGATGATGCGGGACATGCAATACACCGTGATGTACGCAGCTCCGTGTAGACGCAGCATTGCTGCGGCAGATTGTACGGTCGCACCGCTTGTCCATGAATCCTCAATCAGCAGAACATGTGCGAGATCCGGCTGTTGTGATTCTGTTGCCAAGGAGAAAACCCGTGGATTGATATGGTTGTGCGTCTTCTCCGCATTTGCCTGCAACTGGAGTTGCTGGATTCCCATTCGGGACATGAACGGAGTAACCAGCTTGGTCAATATATGGGGCTTCCCGTAATTGCGGCTTGAACGCGTGGATGGGATTGTGGCCCATGCAGTTGGCATGCCGCCAGCGATCTTCGCAATGCATGGGTAATGCACGGCCAGTGCGTCTGCAGCAATATATTTGATGTCCTTCTGATACTCGCCTGCGGATGGATCATCGGCGTTCTTGTAGCCTTGCATGACACGGTACATCTGCTCGCCCTTGTAGGCATAGTGGCCGAACCGGACGCTATCGGCAAGAACAACACCATCCGTTCCCAGGACGGAGGCCTGCCACGCCTCGTTTGCGCAGGCTATGCACAGTTTGTATTCCGTTTTCTTGGGACCCGCGCACACAGGGCAGACATGCCCGAATTTACTGTGGTAGATGATGCCACGCGCATAGCTACCTATGCGCGCGATCTTCGCCAGTTCCAATTGACGGTCGACGCTTATCTGTCGTTCGCCACTCATACCTTTGCCGGCTCCTCGGCAAGCACTGCCTTGATGAGGCTGTCCACGTTGTCATTGACAAGGAAAATCCTATCGAGCGCGCACCTAACGTCTTTCACGTTGTCGACAACATATACGCCGGGTCTGCCCGCCAAGTCACGCGCCCACTGGGCCTTGTCCAGAACCATGTGGTTGATAATGATGGGACGGCCGTGCCGTTGCGCCTGTCGTGCCTGAATCCGCGTGCCGGAATGCTCACCGGCATCAGCAATGATTGTAGCGACGCCATAACCGGACATCAGGGCGTTACGCATCGGGAACGATTGCTTGGTCGGTTGTGATCCCGGCCAAAATTGGGAAAGCACCAGCCCCCGTTCTTCAATTTCTTGCTGCAGGCCACGGTTCTCAGTCGGATACTGCCGGTCGATACCGGTGCCGATGAATGCCACGGTGCGACCTCCATCGTTCAGCGCCGTTTGGTGGGCGAAAGTGTCGATGCCCTTGGCTAAGCCGGCGATGACGGTCAGTCCGCGTTTGACCAGCATGTGCGCACAGTCCACGGCAAAGCTCACCCCTTCGGGCGTGCAATGGCGCGAGCCGACTACGCTAACTCCCAAATCATCGGCCTTCAGATTTCCGCTGGCAAATAGGAACGGCGGCACATCGATGGTGGCACGCAGGCGTTCCGGGAACCTTGGGTCAAACACCGACACGAAGTCAAGACCATGTTCACGCCACATTTTAAGATCGCGAGCGGCCACGGTTCGAGCTGTTCTCAGCTTCTTGATCTGTTCGAAGCTCAGGCCAATATCACCCAGCAAAACCCCCTGAGCGTCATTGGCATCCACACCGTCGTGCTGCAGTGGATTGCGTGAAGGGTCGATCTTGTGCTGTAACAGACGTTCGGCGCTGCCCTCAAGCACACAATCGTTGGCGATGGAAGCCCAGGTGTCAGGGTGCTCACATGTTTTGAGCAAAGCGATCAATGCGGAGTTCTCATGCATGAGCTCATCATGGTTCATCGTGCACCTCCATCAATTTCAGCATTGCAGTCAAACAAATGGCATCGTTGTCCAGTATAGGCACGCACTTATCGGTCAATGTGACATTGTTCCTTTGTGCACCATTCGTGAACATTCCGTACGGCCGCACCGTTGGTGGGATGCTGCGGAGTGCGCTATAGGTGATTCTTAATCGTCAAGAGCCATTTGATAAGGTGCTACCGTTTCAGCCCAGATGGAGTTCATGCCCTCATGAATAAACGAGGAACTGGCGTTGGGGAAACGATTGGAACGCATGCGGTTGCTGTGCACGTTGGCTCGGCACAAGCTCATCTATGCACGTCATGAGCAGCTCCTTGCTCTTGGGATACCTCAGTATCCGCATGGTACGGCTGGGATGCCTACCGTATTCGAGGTAATGGGCCAGTGGCCTTTTCCGCTCGTCACTATAGCACCTGTAGTGTTCACCGCGTCCGGAGGGAACGCCGGTTCACTCTCCCCTCGTTCCCGTCCTTGCACCACATTCACAGCAAGCCCCGGTAGCAGGGTGCGGACGTTTTCTTGGAGACTGAACGAAAGGATTATCATATGTCCGGCCCCGAGGAACGACAGCGCGCGGTGGACTTGTATTCCACCACGCCGATGACCACGGCCCAGGTGGTCGAGCACTTGGGTTATCCGACCAGGCAGTGCCTGGAACGCCGGCCGGCAAAGGATCCCAGGCATGCCGGCCATATGGCGAAACCCATCATCCCACTGGAGACGAGGACCAAGGCGATCGAACCGGTGCCGGGCGGCATGCAGCGGAAGCGGGCCGCCGAACGGCTCGACGCGGGCCTCGGAGCGGTCCACAACTGGGTCAAGGCGCATCGCGAGGGCGGTATGGCCGCGTTGCGGCCCAAAAACAGGAACGCCGGCCAAGCCAGCGATGCGACGGGATCGGGCCGCCTGCGACGCCGAGGCCCCGCGCCGCAGGGTCGAGGAGCTGGAACTGGGGAACGCGGTGATGCGGGAGGTGGTGTAGGTCGTAAGAAAAAGACCCGGGCGCCGGCCTGCGGCGCCTGTCGAATAGGGAGAAGACGCTTCCGGTCGACCGTCCGCGCCCGGAGTGTTCGCCCGGCTCGATGACATGCTTGCCCGGCATCGCGCCAAGCGGCCACCTACTGCCGCCACGCTAGGCTCGCCATTGACAGATACGCCGGGCTCAGGACGGAGGTGGCCGAGGCGTTCGCCGCTTCCAAGGGCAGGTACGGGTACCGCAGGGTCAAGGCCGCGCTCCGAACCCGCGTCTCGGAGAAGGTGCTCCGCAGGATCATGGCCGAGGATGGTCTGACGGCGCATGTGCCCAGACGACGCAGGTACAGCTCATACGAGGGCGAGACCACGCCGGCTCCCGGCAACCTCGCCGACCGCGATTTCACGGCTGAGATGCCGAACGAGAAATGGCCCGCGGACATCACCGGGATCAAGGCCCGGGGTGGGAAGGGCGTGCCTCTCGCCGCCGGTCGACTGCCATGACGGCAGGATCGTCGCGTACACGGCCGGTTCCGGTCCCAACGCCGGGCTCGCCGACAGGATGCTCGTCAAGGCCGCGGAAACGCTGCCGGAGGGAGCGCATCCCTTGGCGCATTCCGACCGCGGATGCCACTGCCGGTGGCCCGGATGGCTGGCGCTCATGGACCGCTACGGCCCGGCACGGTCGACGGGCGCCAAAGGCTGTTCCCCGGACAACGCCGTCGCGGAGGGGTTCTTCGGACGCATGAAGACGGAATCCGCCTATCCCGGGCATTGGGAGGAGCGTACCCGCGACGGGGTGCTCGTCCTGATCGACGACTGCATCCGCTGGCATGACCACGAGCGCATCAAACGGTCGCTTGGCTGGATGAGTCCGGTACAATGCCGTCAGAGCCAGGGAATGGCTGCGTGATCATCTCCAAGAAAACGTCCGCAGTCCCCTATCGTCTGCACAAGTCGGGTTTGCGGTCATTTCAGGAGTTGTGCAGACACGATTTGGATGATTTTCACCCCGGTACTCACATTTTCCGGCATTTCCAGACAGTTTGGGGGGTGCTTCTCCGTCTGCACAACTCATACCAACGCCGCTTTTCCGGACTTGTGCAGGCACGAAATCTGACTCGAGTAGCTGCGAGACCACACTTCTAATCACTGGATTTGTTTTCAACCCAGTAATCAAGGCGCGGCTCAGACACTTCTACCGATTCGGCATGTTCTGATTTGTCTTGACCCCGGATTCACCATTAGCATTTGTAGAGCAAAATGAACCATTCTTGTACTGCTAGGAGAGATACGATGCTGAACGTTCCCAAGATTAAGCAAGCTCAGCATCTCGATATCCCTCTGGCAAGCAATCATAATGTCACGACACCTTTGAGGTATCCTGGAGGGAAAACCGTACTTGTAGATTTTGTGACGGGTATTATTGACATGCTTGGTATGAGCAACCTTACCTATGTGGAACCGTATGCAGGAGGTGCTGGGATAGCACTACGATTACTTAAAAATGGCGTAGTTTCCGACATTGTCATCAATGACTATGACGAAAATGTCTACGCTTTCTGGAACAGCGTAGTCAATCAATCTTCTGCTTTTCTTAAAAAGTTTGATGAAGTTGAACCGACCCTTGATGAATGGAAACGCCAAAGACAAATCATACATAATCCCGCCAGCGAACTCGATAGAGGTTTCGCATTCTTTTTTCTGAATCGTACCAATCGTTCAGGGGTGATTAATGGCGGTGTGATCGGTGGACTGGAACAATCAGGGCGTTATAAAGTATCAGCAAGGTATAACAAACATAGTCTTCGCGAAAAACTAGCATTCCTCGGCGAGTATTCGTCCCGCATTATGGTTTGCTGCTTGGACGGACAAAAAATAGCCGAAAAGTACGTATCTCAACCTCATACTTTCACATATCTAGATCCCCCATACGTCATGAAAGGCAGTAGCCTGTATCTTAACGCGCTTTCCGAACAACAGCACAGAAGCCTCGCTGAAACCCTTATCCACAGTACGGGGATGTGGATGCTTACTTACGATAATGCCAAGTTAGTCAAATCGCTGTACAAAGAAAGCTATGGTGGCATATTCTCCTTACGATACACCGCAGCCTCACATCGTCAAGCAAACGAATTAATGGCATTTTCGGATGAACTTGCCGAAATATTGCGGTTCAAATATTAGGGGAAAAGGAACGATATATGGCAAAGAAAAATCAACCCATCCAATGGAATGGACAAGAAATTCAAGATATACCTCTTGATTCTTTGATTCTATGGACAGAAAATCCAAGAGACCCCCTATATGGAAAATATACCAACGAAGATGTCATCCAACGTGCCCTCAGCAAAGAACATGAGAGTGATTGGAACCTCCCCAAATTGGCGAAGGAAATGGGAGATTCTTTTGATTTTAGCGAACTACCTACCGTGGTACGAATGGACAACACATCTCAGTATATTGTTTACGATGGTAATCGTCGAGTAATTCTTGCTCTTCTTAGCCGGAACGGTATTCCGGTTGAAGGCAATCAATTTGAGCTACCCTTATTCCCACAAAACACTATTCCATGCAATGTATGTGACAAGGCAACAGCCCTTGACCATGTCCTCAGAAAGCATTCAAAAACTGGTAGCTGGAAACAAATCGAACGAGATATGTTCATGTATAAATACATGAACAAAGAAAAAACAGTTCTCATACGCTTGGAGGAACTAACTGGGATGATAAGCTCACATCCTTTGTTAAATCAGAGGTATGTTGAAGCTGATATCCTCAATCCCAAACATCTTGAGGAGATAGGACTCAAACCAGATAAGCCCGACTATGGCATAGATCGGGAATTGCTTAAAGAACTGCTTGAAGTCATCGACGAAAAAATACAGTCCAAGGATCTGCACACGCGAGGGCACCGCAATGATCCAACCTCCGTTCTTCCCCCTGATCTACTGTCTCGAATAAAAGACAACGCCAAACATCATAAAACCATCATTTGTAAACTCACCAATTCGGATAATGCACCTAATACTGAAAAATCAATCATGGAGCCAACCGATGAAACATCGACGCAAGGCTCTCTTTTAGACACTGATTCAAGTGATGAAGGACAACCTATCAGTGGACGTCGGACACGTGAAGTCCGCCCATCTTCCATTCCTATTTTTGGAAACGGTAAAGGTTTGAGTCTTAAACCTGGGAATTCGAATAATTTGTATCGGACCCTAGAATCTTTGTGGAGTTTATATGAAAAGGGAAAGATTCCAAACAGCACGGCATTCCCCGCGATTTTCCGCATGGGACTCCGATTACTCGCCGAAATGGCAGCGGATGAATGCGGAATGAACGGAAAGAACGGACTCAAACAGTTTATTGACAAATATGCTGAGCAAGCCAAATCACAAATTAGGGGACAGGAAAAAAATAAAGATATTGTCACGTTTTTAGATAGCCAATCAGTTACTCCTGATAATTTACTCAAGCTACTCCATAGTGGAGCTCATGGCTACTCATCCACGAATAATGTTGAGCAGGCAAGAGCAATAAGCATTCTCTTGGGGTGCATGCTGCACCTCAGTCGAGGTAAAGACGTTGCTCCATCTGATTTAGCGTAAGGTTCTTGTCAGTCAAGTTAAATGTCTCGAAATGAATGATACATATGGTTTGGTTTTCGAGCCTGACGCGAAAGGCATGGACCGCGTCCCGTGCACGGTTTTTCATTCGTCAGAAAGAAAAACCGCGATTGGAAACCAGGAGATGGAACCATGTCCGAGACATCATGCAGATCGGGGTAGGGACTGCGGACATTTTCTTGGAGATGATCATGCAGCCGTTCCTTGGCTTTGTCTGTATTGTACCGGGCTCATACAACCTAGTGATTGTTTGATGCGCTCGTGGTTGTACCAATGGAGGTACTCGTCGATCAGGGCGAGCACCTCGCCGCGGGGTCGTTCCTCCCACTTCTCGGGGTAGACGGCCTCGACCTTCATCCGTCCGAAGAAGCCTTCCGCGGCCGCGTTGTCCGGTCTGCAGCCCTTCGCGCTCATGGAGCGCGTCAGCCCGTACCGTTCTATGAGCCCGAGCCACCCCGACCACCGGTAATGGCAGCCGCGGTCGGAGTGCACCAGGGGACGCGCGCCCTCGGGCAGCGTGGCAACCGCTTCCTCCAGCATCCGGTTGGCCAGCTCCGCGTTGGGTAGTGTCCGAAAGGTTGCGCACTTTGGATCATGCCCGTCCATGGCGCGATGATCAGTTCGCTTCCTGCAGATTGTCATCGAGCCGGGACATGTCGAGGTAACGCCGGTTGGACCATTCTTCGCGGTGACGTACCTGATGCGCGCGCAGACGAGCATGAGCGCGCTGTTCCCGTCCGGGAAGCTTCCCACGACGCGCGTGCGCCGGCGGATCTCGCGGTTGAGCCGTTCGATCATGTCGTTCGTGCGGATGCGCCCGCGGTGCCCGTCCGGGAACTCCGGCAGCAGGTAGGCCGTGGTCTCGCCGATCCCCTCCCGCAGGCAGTTGGCGGCGGCCCTCAGCCTCCCGGCCTCTATCTCCGCGGCGACGGTCTCGGCCCTGTCCAACGCGGATTCCCGGGACTCCACGGCGAACACGGCCTTCAGGGCCGCCGACGTCCATTCGCGGTGGCTGGGCGGCACCTTGGAGGGCACGTTGCGCAAGAAGTGCACCATGCATCGCTGGTACCCCGCCTTCGGCGAGCATCGAGTCCACCGTGGCGACCAGTCCCGCGCACCGGTCGCCGACCACGAGCCGGACGCCCTTCAGGCCGCGTTCGACCATGCCGCGGAAGAACTGCTCCCAGCTGGCGGAATCCTCCCTCATGCCCTCGGCGACGCCGACGGCCTCGCGGTGACCATCCTTGCTGACGCCGATGGCGACCAGGATGCTGACGTTCTCCATGCTTTCGCCCCGGGAGCGCTTGTGCCACACGCCGTCCACGAACACGTATGGGTACTCGTCATCCAACGGCCTCGTGCGCCATTCGTCGATCTCGGCGTACACGCGCTTGAGCTTGCCGCTCAATGTCCGGGACGGCATGCGGTCGCCCCACAGCAACTGGCCGGTGTCGTCGACCTGCCGGGTGGACACGCCGGCCAGGTACATGTCGATCAGCGCCTCCTCTACGCTTTCCCGCGTCTGCGGTAGCGTTCGATCACCGCGGACTCGAACAGGGCGCCCTTCAATTTCGGCACCTTGAGCCCGGGCCTGCCGGCCTTGGCGGTCGGCTCCGCTCGTAGTGGCCGGCCCGATACGCCTTCCGTCCGCCGGAACGCCCGTATCTCGCGGTGTTGGCGATCTCGTCCGCCTGAAGCGTCGGGCATCGCGTTGACGATCCGCTCGACCTTCTCCCGCACCATGGCGTCGAGCTTGCTCTCGAACATGGCCCGGTCGAACTGTATGATTTCCGCGGGTCTGGCTCCGTGCCTCTTTCCAATCGCGGTTTTTCATTGTCTGGCGACTGAAAATCGTACCCGGCACGGCCCATGTCCTTTTCCATCAAGGCCGGAATCCGAAAATGCGCAAGAATTCGGACGTTATCGATACAGGTACTGCTGGCGAATAAGCCATACCGGAGAAGGATTTGGATATAGTGAATGGTACCCCCATAGGTCCCTCTTAATTTCTGGGGGGGGGGGCTGTGGTAAATTGTTTGCCGTATGCAGCTGAAGGGGGAGAGAGATACATGCAAGGCGTGAATACCGGTGAATCCGGCGCACCAAACGGCGAGCAAGGTATGAGGACTCAAGAGATTCATATCGTCTCGTCCAATGCGCATCGACAGGCATACGTGTCCATGCAGAATCAGCGTCTGCAAAAGCAGTTCGAGCCGATGACTTTTTCCAATACCCCGTTTCCTGCGGAAAAGGAAGGGCATAGGCGCGGCAAGGCTGAATCGACTCCCCGGTGGCGTTTCGCCTTCGTCGCCAGCCTGATCGCCATCGATTTGGCAGTGATGCTGCTTTCGTTGACCGTCAGCCTTGTCATCAACGGTGCTGCTTTCGATGCCATCGGCGATGTGATGCCGTTTTGGCTTTTCCTCATTCTGTTCAGCCTGATTTGGTTGCTGTGCTTGGCATTCGCGGGCACATACCACCGCCATGTTATGGCGGACGGCTATGAGCTGTATGCCAAAATCATCAATGCGTCGTTGCTGACCATCATCTCATACTGCAGCCTTGCATTTATTTTCAAACTTGCATTGCCCCGTACTGCGTTGATTATCGCGCCAGTCATCGCCTTCTTCTTGGATATCATCGCACGTTGGCAGATGCGTCAAGCGTTGCATCGTCACCGCAGCAAAGGCTCTTGCAAGTACAGAACGGTGGTCATCGGATCTTCCGATGGCATCAACAAAGCCTTGCAGACCATGCGCAACTGCATGAATTGGGGGTACGAACCAGTTGCTGTATGCCCAATTGAAGCGGATCCAGCTTCAAAAGACGCTTATGTGGTTACCTCATACACACCGGATGCCAATATCGAAGGCTCCAGCAAACTCAAGGTGATTCCTTTCAACTCGGCATTCCCACGTATTTGCGAAAGCCTCGGTGTACAGGAAGTCTATGTGGCTGACGTGCTTTCGCGTGATTCCGAAATGCTGCATGGTCTGTCTCTTGCGGTGGAGTCGCTGGGTATGGAACTTGCCTTGGCGGTCTCCCTGGCGGATGTGAGCGGTCACCGTTTGTATCTGCGAAACACCACGGAACAGCCGGTTCTGTTGGCTTCCCTGCCGCAGTACACGGGAGCTGCGAACGTAATCAAGCGTTTGCTGGACATCATCGGCTCACTGTGCGCGCTGATTATTTCCTCTCCGATTCTTCTCGGCGTCGCCATCGCCATCAAGCTTGATGATGGCGGTCCGGTGTTCTTCTCTCAGACCCGTATCGGACTGCACGGCAAGCCGTTCAAAATGTATAAATTCCGTTCCATGGTCACCAATGCTGAGGAGCTGAAGAAGAAACTCGCTGAGGAAACTGGGCAGGAAGACCGGTTCATCTTCAAAATGAAAGATGATCCGCGTATCACCAAGGTAGGTCACTTCATCCGTAAGACTTCTTTGGATGAGTTCCCGCAGTTCTACAACGTGCTCAAGGGCGATATGTCTCTGGTCGGTCCGCGCCCGGCATTGCCGGAAGAAGTGGCCCGCTATGGTTCCCTATATTCCGCCCGACTGCTGGTCAAGCCGGGCATCACCGGTCCGTGGCAGGTGTCCGGCCGGTCGGATCTTTCACAGGAGCAAAGCGAATATCTGGACGTCTCCTACATTGAGAATTGGTCCATCGCTGGAGATCTTGCGATTCTTGCCAAAACCGTGATGGTAATCTTCACTGGCCGTGGATCGTACTGAGCCAATAAGTGGGTTTTCTGTGATTTTCCCTCTGTTCTTGTGATGGAACAGAGGGAAATTTCATTTGGCGGCCGAAAAAAAGGGGTGCCATGTGGCACAATAATGCGCTGGAATAGTCAAATTGAGTGCTTAATGATTTGAGGAGCAAAGCATGGGGCAACATGCTCAAGCAATACGGGAAAAACATACGGCACGGAATGTGACGCTTATTGTACTTGCGGTGCTGATCGTGCTACTTGCCATTGCTGCAGTGTTTGGTATGCAACTGTATAAGCAGGCAAAAAGCGTCAAGGCACACGAATCGCAAGCCATATCCTCACTATCCGCAATCAATGACCCTGCAAAGCTCAAGGATGCCGCCGCGTCGCAGGCGTCCATCGCGCAGGCTCAGCAGCAGACGGCGCAGGCCAAGCAGATTGCGCACGGTTCACTATGGAACGTGGCCGCGAAAATGCCGTTCGTCGGCAGTGACATCGCCACTGTGCAAGGCATGACGGAAGTCGTGGACAACCTTGCACAGCAGACACTGCCATCGTTGGCCACTGCGGTGCAACAGCTTGCCGATGCCAATCTTTCCGGTGCGGAAGGGCAACTCAACCTGCAGCCAATCGCCGATGCGCAAGGTAACTTCGACAAGCTCAACCAGCAGGTGCAGCAGCAGAACAAGCAGTATAACAGTCTTGCCGAGCCGAAAATCGGCATGGTGAAGAAAGCCTATCAGCAGGGCAAGGACCAGCTTGACAATATCGCCGATTTGGTTGGACAGGTCAGCAACGCCACTCACATGCTGCCTTCCTTCCTCGGCCAGAACGGTGCCCGCACATACTTGCTGGCGGCACAGACCACATCCGAAACACGTTCCGGCGGCGGCTTGGTTGGCTCTCTCGGCACCATGACTGCGGATCATGGCAAAATCGCGGTGGGGGACTTCCACCCGAATGGTGAGTTCGTCAATGGCAACAACGGCACCGCTGAGGAACATGCGGTATTCAACAGGCCGTTGGGTTTCTCCTTCGACGTGCGAGACACCTTCGCGGTGCCGGATGTTTCCCGCAACGCGGAAATGCTCAACGCTTCATGGCAGCGTTCGCAATATGCCTGCAACATCGACGGTTTGATTTCCGTGGATCCGGTGTTCATCCAGAAAATGGTGGAGATCAACGGACCAGTCACCTTGTCCAACGGCACTGTGCTTACCGGCGAGAACACCGCCGAATACATGCTCAACACCATCTACAAGGACGTTCCTGTGACACAGCAGGACGAATACTTCGAGTACATTGCCAAAACGGTGATGGACGGCGCTTTTGGCAACATGACTGTGGACAAGATGATGAAGGTGGCGCAAAGCATCGGTGATTTGGCCGAGAACCGCCACTTCTACGCCTACACGTTCCACGATGACGAAGCGAAGTACTTCCAAGGTGCTGGACTCGCCAAGAATGCGCCTGAGAGCGAGACCAATCCGGAAACGGGCATTTACATCAGCGAGCAGAATCCTTCGAAGATGGGTTGGTATATCGACCGTACCAGCGAAGTGACCAAGACAGGTGACAAGACCTACCACGTGAAGTACACGCTGACCAACCGTATGACTTCCACGGAAATGGCTACCTGCACGAGTTACATTCTCGGTGGTGAGCAGAAGGGCGTTGGTGGCGTGCCCGTGGCGCCGAGTGGCACATCCGCGCAGCGTGTGCTGATTTACGCGCCTGCAGGTGGTTCGATTGGATCAATCGCCGTGACCGGTGATGTGCGTGACCGTAGCAATGCCACCATGGACGGCAAGCCATTGAACTCCAGTATGGCGTACATCGCACCTGGCAAGAGCGTGACGTACGAGTTCGACGTGACCGTGTCTGACAAGGCCACGGCTGATATGAAGCTCGATCAGACGCCGTGTGGCAAAATGACCAATGATGTGAAATACAACTATTGAAATATGGCGCGGTAATTCCCGACATTATTGGTGCATGATTTCCTTGAATTCATCTCAATGAAAACTTGTTCAATGAAGTCTATGAATTATTGCTATATTCTTGGAAATACAGGGGGTATTTCTGCTGGAAAGCGGAGATACCCCCTATTTTATTAGTGAAAAAAGGGTGTATTTATGCGAATTGTTGTATTATATTGCATGTAATTAATATCCTATATTTTCAAGGGGTTGGCATGTCTGTTCTTGACGGATTTGAAGCAGTGGGAGAAAAGACCACCACCAATAAGATGACCATGACGGTCATGGAATCATCCGTTCGCTTTTCCAAAGGCGTGACCGAAGCGCTCGGATGCCCGGCATACGTGAAATTGCTGGTGAATGACAAGCGGAAGAAGATCGCAGTCCAGGCATGCGACGCCAAAGACGAGAACGCCATCAAGTTCTGCAAGACCAAGCGAAACAAGGCCGATGGCGTCGACTCTGACGCTGCAGGAAAGGCTTCTTCCGTGACCGTGCGTACCACCGATGTGCTGGTAGCGGTGCAGAAGTATTTCACCTTCCCGCCGGTCGCAGACGACCAGATCGCCTATTTCGCCATGAATGGCGAGTCCTACCCGGATGAGAAGGTTGTCATTTTTGCTGTGGCCGATGCCTCAAAGGGTGTATCCGGCAAGCGCGGTCCCCGCAAAGGTTCGCATCATACGGCCAAAGATGGCGAGTAAGTGAACAATATTCCGCTCAGCTTGAAAAATCGCATATAGTACAGTTCTCTTGATGTGAGTGCTGTACTATATGCAGTATCTTGATAGGCTGTGCGAATCGTCCATAAACGCTAATAATGAGTACGTATGCATCCAGCCCAAAAATCCTGAAAAAGGGAGCTTGGAATGAATGTGGCAGGTAGTGGGCGTGTAGGATTTTCGTTCAGTATTCGAGTCGCTCAAAATAACGTGCTTGGTTGGCGATGGACGGTGGAAAAAAAGAGCATGACGGCTTTTTCGAGCCCGTTGCGTCTGGCCGTTCGCTCACGCGTAAGATGGCCAAAAGGGCCGCGATAAAAGCGATGAATGAATTGCGTGCATAAACAACCGTAACGCCATGAATGGCCTGCATCTTTCCATATGAAATATAAAAAGGTGTATAAGACAGGAGAGGCTCCGCACAATGTGTGCGGAGCCTCTCCTGTCTGAAAAATTAAAACTCAGTAGCAGTGGTTGGCGAGCCAGTAGGTGTAGGCGCCCTGGATGGAGCCGTAGCGCTGTGCGCAGTAGCCCCAGAACCACTTAAGCTGGGTCTGGTAGTTGGTGGCCCAATCGGCACCGGCGCTCACCATCTTCGAACCGGGCAGCGCCTGCGGCAGACCGTACGCGCCGGAGCTTGGGTTCGTGGCTGCGACATTCCAACCGGACTCATGAGAAATGATGTACACGGTGGCGGTGAAATCGGCCTCGGAATAGCCGCTGGACAGCAGATAATCGTGAGCCCACTGCTGCATTTCGCCAGCCGGCACGGTGGTGCCGATCGACGCTGCGGCCGCGGACGGCGTGGACGAGGAGCCGGTGCCGACGAGGATCACCTTGTCGGTCGGAGCCTTCTTTACGAAAGAGCTGATCATATTGGAAGACATGACCTTGCCGCCGGACTTGGTGACGAGGTTCGTGGTCTCCATAACACCGTTCGCGCCTTCGGTCTCGACCTTCTCCTGGCCCTTCGGCAGGCTGGAGGTCTCCTTCTTGACCGTGTTGAATGCGATATCCGTATCAGACACCTCAACGGAAGCGCCGGCACGTTCGATCTTGATGACGGTGTTCTCGTTCACCTTCGTATCCAAAGACGGGGAAACGGTGTCTTCCGTATCAAGGGTGATGTCGCCCGCGTCAAGCACGGACTTCACGTCGGTGAAATGCATGCCGGGAACCACGCGGGTCTTGCCGTTGATCTTCACGGTGACGTACGAAGTATCTCCGGAAAGCGCCTCACGGGCGTTGCCACGGGAGGCTTCGATGCTGTCGGTGACGGAATACGCGGTGACCTGCTTGGCAGGAGACTTCTCCGCGGTGGCGTACAGATTATGCGACACGATGCCGCCAGTGGCCAACAGCCCCACTGCCGCAACCGTTGCGACAATCTTCACCATCTGAGATTTGCCCGGCAAGGCAAACGTAGTTGGTTGGGCATGTTTCTTATGGCTAGCCATTCTGCTCCTACATCGGGTACAATTCCTCGGCGGATTCCGTGCCTAGGGCACGGCGCACAACCGCTAGGGTTCCGCCGGAATGCGCGCAACTGCATATAGTCTACCGCACCCCAAGGAACTTGAAGATAACGTATGCAACGCGCAGGCGACGGGCCGAATCATCGTTCCGACTGACTACTTGGCGTTTTCACTTTGGCGTCTCCGCTGGAAGCGGTGTCCCCATCGGAAGCGGCCGCATCCATATCCAACGCCTTGGCCTGGCTGATCAGATCATCCAAATCGGAAGCGCGCAACGCGCCGGCCTGCTGGAAGATGATCTGCTGCTTCTTGACGACCATCAGCGTCGGCACTGCCTGAACCTTGGCCGCGGCGGCCAGATCGGGATTCTGATCGATATCCACCTTCGCGAAATAGACGTCCGGATTCGCCTCGCTTGCCTTCTCGAACGTTGGACCGAATGCACGGCACGGACCGCACCACGTGGCCCAGAAATCCACGAACACCAGATCATTGGATTCGATGACCTGGTTGAAATCCTGCGAAGTGACTGCATGCGTTGCCATATGCGTTCCCCATTTCCCGGCTTACGCTATAAGCCGATTTCAAAAAACAATATCGTGCAATGCTGCGCAATATTGCGAAAGCCCGTTTGCGAAAAGTATATAGCCGCACGCCACGCAAACACACTGCCGCACCCGATTGCGCTATGGGAAGAATCGGAAGCACGTGACATTCACATGCCGTGCGTGATAATGGAACCATGCCAGTGATGAATGATGAAGTGCCCGACGAGGGCGATTTCGACGCCAACCGCCATCGCGGGGAATTCGACGACATTACGCCGGAGGATTTCATCCGCGGAATGGGCAACCCTCCGGGATGGCTCCCATCGGACGAAATCAACCGCATGCGCCACGAAATACCGATTCCGTACGTCGTGGTCGTGCCGGTGCGCACCGACGATCTCGGCAGGGTGGCGCAAATCGGCTCGCTGCTGCGCGTCACTGACGACGGCGGTATCGAACGCACATTGATCGCCGGACGTGTGCTCTATCACGAATCGTTGCGTGAAGCGGTGGCGCGCAACGTCGCAAAAGATTTGGGCGATATCGCCCTGCCGCAGCTGCCGATCAGCCTGCAGCCGTTCACCGTGGCCGAATTCTTCCCGACACCCGGCCTGTCCGACTATTACGATCCACGCCAACATGCGATCGCGCTGTGCTACGTGGTGCCGATCGCCGGCGATTGCAAGCCGCAGGACGAGACGCTCGATGTGGAATGGGTCGACCCGTCCGGAGACATGCTCGACACCTTCGTCGGGCAGATGGCCAACGGTTACGGCACCATCGTGCGGCAGGCGCTCGCGTGGACCGGCAAGTAGGACAAGCCGCGCAAGCGGGGCAAGAGCTAGGCAAACTAGGCGAATAGACAGATAGGGGAGGATTAGAAAAATATGACGATTGAACTGAACAACAACGTATATACGGACGGCGGCAACGATACCGAAACCACGCCGGTGGTGCTCGTGCACGGCTTCCCGGTGGACCACCGCATGTGGGACGAGTGTGCGACGGCGTTACGCGACCAAGCTGTGAAACAAGGCGTGAAACCATTTGCGATCTGGGCTCCGGACATGCCCGGCGCCGGCGAAGGACCGATTCCGTCCGACGAAGACAGCGGCGGCAAGGACGCCGACGGCGCGTTCCCATACGGACTGGACCGCATGGCGGACGCGTACGTGGACCTGCTGCACGCCGCCGGCTACAGCAAAGCCATCTGGGTGGGCCTGTCGATGGGCGGCTACCTGATTCTCGACATCCAACGCCTGCATTCGGAAGCGGTGGCGGCGCTCGCCCTGTGCGACACGAAAGCCGACGCCGACTCCGCCGACATGCGATTGAAGCGCGTCGCAATCGCCACCGACTGCGAAACGACCGGCACACACGAGCCGGTCATGGGATTCGCCGTGCCGTCGGAAGCCGATTCCACCGTGAAGCAGTCGGACGCCTACTGCAGGCAGTTCGAAACGTGGATCAACGAACAGCCCGCCGACGGCATCGCCTGGCGCGAACGCATGGCCGCTGGCCGTCCCGACCTGAACGACGTGCTGCCGAACATCAACGTGCCAGTCGCAGTAATCTGCGGCGACAAGGACCCGTCCAGCCCGCCGGCAGTGATGAAGCCGGTCGCCGACGCGATGACGAAAACCGACGTGACGATGACGGTGATCGACGACTGCGGCCACTTCAGCGCGTACGAACACCCTGACCAGGTGGCCGCCGCGTTGCTGGAACTGGTGAAGCGAGTCGGCTGAGCCGGCTGTGACGATTATCTGTGGCAGACCATCCGGCGTATCGACAAGATATAGAGAAAATATATAAAACGTATATACGAAATATGTACTACGTATGTATAACGAATATATTCCGTATATAACACGCATGAAAGAGGCAACACAACCATGAGCGTGTTCTCACCACTGGCATTGACGCAGACCCTGCCGTTCCTGCCACTCGCCCAAGGAGACATCGACTACGAAGTGGCACGACGCGGCGAACCCGACCTGTTCGCCAAAGTCCTGGCGGAACCGGCAACGAAAGTCATCCTCGTCAAAGACGGCAAAGTGGCCGTGCCGCACGGCCAAGGCGCCATCGCCGACTACGCCAACGTGAAAATGCGCCTCGCCCAACTGCCGGGCGCGTACGTTGCCGCGGAACTCGAATCGCACCCATCGGCGCTCGCCATATTCCTCGGCTCGTACGGCGGACGATTGGGCGAGCACGTCGTCGCCGTGGACGTGACGCACGTCCAGCTGAACGATACGACGATTACGGCTGCGACGGCTCGCAGCGGGGGAGCGGACGACGCGTTCGCCGAAGTGCCGGCGCATGAATCGCAGGAAAACGCGAAATCGCTGCTGGAAAGCGCGGCAACCCGATTCGACTGGGTGGACCTGCGCGGATTCGCACCCCACGCCAGCGCACGCGAAGCCGGACAGGCAACCTCCGCCATCTCGCTCAGCATGTGGCACGCCCGGCAGCGTCACTGCCCGACGTGCGGCGCGCCCGTCGAACCGGCGCTCGGCGGCTGGGCTCAGCACTGCACGAACGATGAGGATGGCAATCGTTTGCTGTTCCCCCGAATCGAGCCAGCGGTGATCACCGCGATCGTCGACCATGATGACCGTCTGCTGCTGCAGCACAACAGCGCATGGCGCAACAACGGCCTGTACTCGGTTTCGGCCGGATTCGTGGAGGCTGGCGAAAACCTGGAGCACGCATGCCGGCGCGAAGCCAAAGAGGAAGTCGGCATCGAAATAGGCGAACTCAAATACCTCGGCTCCCAGCCGTGGCCGTTCCCCTCGTCTCTCATGATGGCGTTCAAAGGCGTGGCGGTCACCACCGACGTGCACGTGGACGGCGAGGAAACGTTGCAGGCGCGTTGGGTCACACGCGACGAATACATGAGCGAACTGGTTTCGGGACGTATGGAGGCTCCGGGCAAAGCCACGATCGCACGCTACATGATTGAGGAATGGCTCGGCCACGACCTGCCGTGACAAGACCTGCCATTAAAAGGTGGTATCGGCTGAGCCTGTCTTCGGGGTGGTTGCCGGGGGAGCTTGTTTAGGTATTCGTTTGGGCACTCGTCTGCGTATCATGCTGCATGGTATGTACCGTTAAGAGAGTGAATGAGGAAACCACATACATGTCTGATAGAAGTGGGCAGAACGATACGGACAACAGTTTCGCCGGCATCTCGTTTGAAGGGGTGAATGCCGTGCCGCCGCAGTCTGGTGAGAACGGCGATACGATCAATCTCGCCGACGTGGCCGATGTGTCCGAACAGGACGACGTGTCCAACGCCGCCACCGAGACCATGCCGCCGTTGAATTTCGCATCGGACCAGACCCAGCCGTTCCAGTCATTCCCGACGGCCGGTGCCGCCGAAACCACGCCTGCCGGAACTGTCCCCAACGGAGCTGTTCCCACTGGTGCCATTCCTACCGTTGACATGCCCTCATCCACGCCCGCTCCCGCCATTCCCGTGCTCACCATGCCGGTCGAAGGAGAAGCCGTCGTGGCCAAGAAACGCAAACTGCCGCTGATCATCACCGGAATCGTGCTCGCCGTGCTGGTGGTCGCCGCGATCGCCGGCTTCTTCACCGCACGCTGGTACTTCCAAGACAAGGCCGCGCCGGGCGTGACCTTCGGCGGAACCAGTGTGGCCGGACAGACCGCCGACCAGCTGAAAAACACGGTGACGGCCGCCGTGAAGAACACCACCGTGAACATCAAGGACGGCAACGGCAACAACGCTTCCGGCAGCCTGAGCGACCTCGGCGTGAGCTACAACGTCGACAAGACGGTCACGGAACTGCTCGCCGCCAAGCACCAGACCAACGGCGCACTCGAATACATCAACGAAGTCAACCCGTTCGTCAAGAAGAACGTGCCGCTGAACGCCAAGTCCAACAAGCTGGCCCTCAGGACGTTCGTCACCGACAAATTCGTGCAGGACACCGACCGCGCGGTACCGTCCACCGCATCGTACGATGCCAACGCGCGCGCCTTCGTCGCAGTGGAAGGCCGCGGCGGCAGGTCCCCGAAGGTGGACAACGTGATCGACACGGTCGCCAAAGCCATCGCGAACCCGGGGCACAGCGGCAGCGTGACGATCACGTACGAAACCATCGACGTGCCGGTCGCACTGCCTGAAGCCCAAAACGTGGCCGACCAGGCAAACGCGCGACTGAATGCGCCGATTGTGCTGGACAACGGACAAGGCAAGACCTTCCAGATTCCAGCCGAAGTCGTGGCCTCATGGCTGAAAACCGACGCCGACCTCGAACACGGCACGCTTTCGCTGTCCTACGATGACAACGCCATCACCAACTACGTGCAGCAGCAGGTCCCAGCCCAGCTCAACCAGGACGCGGTCGACCAGGAAGACGCCGTCGACAACAGCGGCAAAGTGCTGGCCACCATCGTCAAAGGCGTGAACGGCGTGAAGGTCAAGAACATGGAGGCGCTCGCACCGAAGATCGGCGAAGCGCTCAAAAACGGCCAAGGCGCCACCATTCCGGTGGACGGTGATGTGCAGAACTTCAAAACCGTGCAGAAGAAGAGCGAATACCGCATCGTGGTGGACCGCACCGCGCAAACCGCCACCGTGTACCACAACGACGAGGCCGTCAAGACCTTCCCGGTGTGCACGGGCACCACCGGCAAGCACGAAACCGACCTGGGCACCTTCTACATCTACCTCAAGTATCAGATCCAGGACATGACCGGCCTGAACGACGACGGCTCGCGCTACCTGTCCAAGGGTGTGAAGTGGGTAAGCTACTTCTACGGCGGCGAAGGCTTCCACACGGCAAGCTGGAACAATTACGGCATCGCCCACGGCGACCCGGCGCACTACGGCTCCCACGGCTGCGTGAACATGTACGAAGCCGATTCCAAGTGGATCTACGACAACTGCCCGGAAGGCACCATCGTGCAGGTAGTCGGCGCCATGCCATCCGGACCGGTGCGCTGACCCGCTACACTGACCCGTTACGCGTGGCGCGGGTGCGCGGCGTTCGCATACGCCGTACAATGGGCGGCATGAGCGAAGCAAACGATAGCAAAGTGAACCTCGACGTGCCCGAGCACCTCGAATACTCCGACGAGCACGTGTGGGTGGATTCCTCCGTTGAACCCGCCATGGTGGGCGTCACCGAATACGCCACCGAACAGTTCGGCGAACTCGTGTACATCGATTTGCCTGAAGTCGGTACGCAGGTCGAAGCTGGCGACGAAGTGGCGGAATTCGAATCCTCCAAGGCGGTCACCGCGCTGGTCTCGCCGGTGGCTGGCACCATCCGCTACGTCAACAACGAGGCTGCGGACGATCCGAGCATTGTGACGGACGATCCGTACGGCGAGGGCTGGATTTTCAAGATCGAGCTTGAGGATGACGAGCCTGACCTGCTTAGCGCTGACGAGTATGCCAAGATCGTGGCTGACTAATCGTACGGACGTCTAGTTTTAATTACGGCTGCGGCCGGCGGGTGCGATGCGCGGCACACTCAAGGCCGTTCGGCCGGGCTTACGGTCGCGCATCGTACCCGCCGGCCGCAGCCTTTTTATGGGAAGTGCCTTGCGGGGCCCTGAAAGTTCCCTGATTTTCTCGGTGGCGTTACTGTTTGTTCGAACGCGACCCCTATAGTGGGCATATGAGTGAAATTCAGCCGTTGCCGCAGTTCCCGCCACAGCGTGCACCGCAGCACGACCAGCAGCGCGAACAGCAGCGTATGGGGGAGCGGATGGACGATTCTTGCGATGACATGCCCACCGTGCCGATTCCGGCACGCAAGGTGGTCACCACCTTCGACGCGGCCTCCAGACATGAGCGTCTTGAAGTCAAACCGCCGCTGACCAGGCTGTTCCGCCGCACGATCACCAAAGCATTCAGTGTCTGGCTGAAATTCTCGACCGCATTGGTACGGTCGCTCGACTGGTATCCACGTGTCGAACCCTACGTCGGCTACGGCACCGAACACTACTCCCGACTGATCTGCCGTACCGTATACGGCCCGTTCAAACGGCAGGCCGGCCGCCTGATTCGCGGCATCCGTGGCATGCTGATGGTGCCGTCCCCGCATACCAAAGTGCGGATCGCCATCGATGACGTGCCCATCGAAACAGTGCAGGTAGGTGCGTCGGAAGTATACGACGCGATCGACAGCAATCCTGATATTTCCAGCGAATTCGCGGCATCCGACGATGCCGGCTACCTCGACCTCGTCGCCGAGCATTCGCTCGAACCGGGCATCCACAACGTCTCGTACAAAGTGCGCAGCCGCAAGCCGGTCAACGCCAACCTTTTCACCATTCCCAGCGGCACCAAAGTGGGCGTGATCTCCGACGTGGACGACACCATCATGGTCACGCAGGCGCCGCGTCTGATGAAGGCCGCCTACAATCTGCTGCTGCTTAATCCGCGCAAAAAAGTGCCGGTGGCCAGCATGAACCTGCTGTTCAACCGCATCGCGGACATGTTCCCGGACGCGCCGTTCTTCTACCTGTCCACTTCGCCATGGAATGTGGAAAGCTCGATCCGCCATTTCATTACGAACCACGGTTTTCCGGAAGGTCCGCTGCTGCTGCGCGACCTTGACCCGAGGCCGAAAACCTTCATTCCGTCGGGCGTGCAGCACAAGCTTGAATACGCCGAACAGCTGATGGCGGATTTTCCCGATATGAAGTTCATTCTGATCGGCGACGACGGGCAGAAGGATCCGACCACATACGCCACAATCGCACGCCGCTACCCGGGGCGTGTGCTGGCGATCGGCATCCGGCAGCTGTCCCCGCGCGAAGTGACCGGCAATTTCGGTTCCGTCGCCGGGCGCGTGGCCACGCAGCCGATGCCGGTCACCGACGTGCCGGTATTCACGGGAACGACCGGATCGAACATCATGAAAACCATGCTGCCGTACCTGCGCGCCGCGCAAAACGGCGACTGACGGCCGACACAAGTTTGGGTGGGTCGTCAGTATAATCGCGTGCATGAGTGAATTTCGGGGTATGGAAAACACCATGAACGTGAAGGAAGCGACGAACGCGCACGACGAACACCAGAATGGACTGGCGGTGCCGGAAGCGAAGCGGGTGCCAAAGGAGCGCACCTTCCACGGCGATACGTTCATCGATAACTACGAATGGCTGCGCGACAAGGAATCGCAGGATGTGCGCGACTATGTGGCGGCGCAGAACCGCTACTGCGAACAGCGCATGGCACCGCTCGCATCGTTGCGCAAAACGTTGTTCGAGGAATTCAAATCGCATGTGCAGGAAACCGACATGTCCGTGCCGACGCGCATGGATGGCTACTGGTATTTCACCCGCACCACGCAGGGCGAACAGTATGCCGTGCAATGCCGGGTGCCGATTCGCGGCGCGGACGATTGGGGTCCGCCGACGGTGGAGGCCGGTGTGCCACTCGACGGCGAACAGGTGGTGTTCGACACCAACGCCGAGGCGCAAGGCCACGATTTCTTCCGCATCGGCGGCATGGACATCTCCAAGGACGGCCGCTGGATGCTGTACGGCACCGACACGAGCGGCGACGAACGCTACGATTTCCGCATCCGCGATCTTGAGACCGGCGACGAGTTGGAGGAGCGGTTCGAGGGCATCGGCGGCGCCTGCTTCACGCCGGACGCGCAATGGGTGTTCTACGTGCTGCTCGACGACGCATGGCGTCCGTACGCGGTGATGCGCCACCACGTCGGCACCCCCGTCGCGGATGACGTGGAGGTGTACCGCGAGGCGGATGAACGCTTCTGGGTGGGTATCGGGCTGTCCTTCGACGAACGGAACATCGTGATTGGCACCGGATCGAAAACCACCACCGAGGTGCTGATGCTGCCGGTGGACACCCCAGAGGGCACCTTCCAGGCGTTCATTCCGCGCGAAACCGACGTGGAATACGACGTGAGCTTCGCCTGCTTCGAAGGCGCGGGGGAGCATGGCGAGGATATTCCGCTCGCCGTGGTGTACCACAACGCGTTGAATCCGAATTTCGAGATCGATGTGATCGACATGCGGACACACGAGCCGCCATACCGGCTGGGCGAAGGCGTGCGCGTGGCGGTCGGATCGCCTTACGGCTGCGAGCACGGCGACGACGTGGAGCCTGGCGCCTCCTCCATGCTGATCGGCACCCCGTATTCGAATCCCTGCAATCCCGCCATTCTGCAGGGCGCGCATGGTTTGGGCATCGAGGGTATCTCGATCCATCGGCATTTCGTCGCACTGCAGTACCGCGCGGAAAGCCTGCCGCATATCGCGGTGATGACGAAACGGGCCGCCGCCGAGGATTTCCTGGCCGGCCGGCCATGGCGGTTCACCGAACTGGTGCCGCACGCGCTGGAGGACGATTGGGACGTCGACGAATCCGTGGACGAGATCAACGAGGAACGCGCCGAGATCTGGGGCAAACTGGACGCGGCCGCCGCCGCGCAGGGCAAGGGATCGGCCGTGCATGGCGTCTCGCGTCGGGCGATGACGTCGTCGGACGGCGCCACCGCCGACCGCATGCCGGGGGAGACGCGCCGCCTGTATTCGATCGGCGTCGGTGGCAACCCCTCGTATGACGCGCCGCGCATGCGCTACTCGTTCGCCAGCTACACGCGCCCCGGCGAGCTGCATGACTACGATCCGGACACCGGCGAGGACCGTCTGCTCAAACGCGCCACCGTGCTGGGTGGTTTCGATCCGCGCGACTACATGGAACGCCGGGTGTGGGTCACCGCGCGCGACGGCGAACGCATCCCCGTCTCGCTGGTATGGCGGCGTGACGTGCCGACCTGCGATTCCGCCATGTTCATCACCGGCTACGGCGCGTACGAGATCAGCTCCGATCCGGGATTCGCGGTGTCACGCATCAGCATGCTCGACCGCGGCGTGCTGTACGCCGTGCCGCACATCCGCGGCGGCGGCGAAATGGGACGCGCCTGGTACGAGCAGGGGCACCTGCTCAACAAGAAGCATTCGTTTGAGGATTTCATCGACGCCACGCGCGCGCTGCAACGCGCCGGACTGGCCTCGCCGCTGCGTACGGTGGCGAACGGCGGCTCGGCGGGCGGCCTATTGATGGGGGCGGTCGCCAACATGGCTCCGGAATGCTATGCGGGCGTGGAGGCGGATGTGCCGTTCGTGGACGCGCTGACCTCGATCCTTGATCCTTCGCTGCCGCTGACCGTCACCGAATGGGACGAGTGGGGCGATCCGCTGCACGACGCGGATGTGTACGCGTATATGAAGTCGTACACGCCATACGAGAATGCGCCAGATAGTGAAAATGACGAAAGAACTGCCGTTTTTCCGAAAATTTTCATTACCACATCCATGAACGACACCCGCGTGCTGTATGTGGAGCCAATGAAATGGCTGGCCCGGCTGCAGCATGCCGGTGTGGACGCCGTGGGGAAAATCGAGGTGGAGGCCGGGCATGGCGGCACATCCGGGCGGTACAAGCAGTGGGAGGAAGTCTCCTATGAGAACGCTTGGTGCTTGTCGATGATGGGCATCGGCAGCTGACTGGCCGCCGACTGCCGGAATGGGCTGTCCATTTGCTGAGCTGTTTTAGTCCGATAGGTGAATCACTGACTAGAGTCGCGTGCTATGAGTGATTCTGCAAAGAAGTACACCATCGCCGTCATTCCGGGCGATGGCATTGGCAAGGAAGTGACTCCGTGGGCTCAGAAGGCTCTGGAGAAGGCGGCCGAAGGCGTCGCCGAATTCGATTACGAGCATTTCGATCTCGGTGCCGAACGCTACCTGCGCGACGGCGCGATCCTGCCGGAAGAAGAAGAGGACCGCATCAAGAAGACCGATGCGATTCTGCTGGGCGCCGTCGGCGATCCGCGCATCAAGGCGGGCATTCTGGAACGCGGCCTGCTGCTCAAGCTCCGCTTCGACCTGGACCAGTACGTGAACCTGCGTCCGTCCAAGCTGTACAAGGGTGTCACGTCGCCGCTCGCCAACCCGGGTGACATCGACTTCGTGGTCGTGCGTGAAGGCACCGAAGGCCTGTACTGCGGTGCCGGCGGAGCGGTCCGTCGTGGCACCCCGAACGAGGTGGCCACCGAAGTCTCCATCAACACCGCCTACGGCGTGGAGCGCGTGGTGCGTTACGCCTTCCAACTGGCCATGAAGCGCAGGAAGCACGTGACCCTCGTGCACAAGAAGAACGTGCTGGTCAACGCCGGCGACATGTGGCAGCGCATCGTCGACAAGGTGGCCGAGGAATACCCGGAGGTCTCCCACGACTACCTGCACATCGACGCGACCACCATCTTCCTGGTGTCCAACCCGTCCCGCTTCGACGTGATCCTGACCGACAACCTGTTCGGCGACATCATCACCGACGAGGCCGGTGCCGTGGTCGGTGGCGTCGGCTACTCCGCTTCGGGCTGCATCAACGCGTCCAACGAGTATCCGTCCATGTTCGAGCCGATCCACGGTTCCGCTCCGGACATCGCCGGACAGAACAAGGCCAACCCGACCGCAGCCATCCTGTCCGCCGCCATGCTGCTGCGCCACCTCGGCTTCGACGATGCCGCGGCCAAGATCGATGCCGCCGTCGAAGCGGACATCGAAGAGCTTGGCTCCACCACGCGTTCTACCGACGAAGTGGGGCACGACATCCTGGCCCGCATGTGATTGGCATTCGCTGACATTCCATTTGGTGAGACGCCCGCCGAAACAAGGTTTTCCTTGGAACGGTGGGCGTCTTCGCATAATCAGGGGATTTTTCAGGGGTTTTTCGGGGTTCGTGCCAGTGGTAAACGCCCGATGACGGGCAAACCTTGGGATATTGTTGAGACATGAGTGATAACAACGCCGATTTCAATGGTGCCGGTCAAGTCAACAATCCAACGTCGGATAACGCAGCCCAGGCCGACTACAACCAACCGTACATTCCACAACAGAACGATGCGCAGATGAACCATCCGGAGTCGCAGCCGGAAACCCCCGCATACGATCAGAACTCCGCCGCATACACTCAGCCCGCTCAGCCGGCCGAGCCTGCCGTTCCGGCGTACGATCCGAACGCTTCCGCATACAGCCAGTATGGCCAGACCGCACAGTCGGCCCAGACCGCTCAGCCGTCATACGGTCAGCCGGCGACTCCGGCCCCGGCATACGGTACGGCTCCCGTCTATACCCAGCCGGCTCAGCCGGCCACGCCCGCTGCTCCGGTATATGATCCGAACGCCGCATCGTACAACCAGTACGGTCAGTATGGCCAGCCGTCCCAGCCTGCCCAATCTGCGCAGCCGTCGTACGGTCAGCCGGCAGCCCCGGCGTATGACCCCAACAACGCTTACGCCCAGCCGGATTACAACCAAGCGAACTACGGACAGCAAGGCTACGCGGCCCCGTCTTACAACCAATCCGCCTATACCCAGCCCGCCTACGCGCAGCAGCCGGCATACGGCCAGCCCGTCGCACCGGCCGGATACGCCCAGAAGTCGAAACTGGCAGCCGGTCTGCTTGGCATCTTCCTGGGCTGCTTCGGCGTGCACAACTTCTACTTGGGCAACACCGGCAAGGCCGTGGCACAGCTGCTGCTGACCGTCATCGGCTGGATTCTCATCATCGGCCCAGCCGTCGCAGGCATCTGGGGACTGGTGGAAGGCATCCTGATTCTGTGCTCCCACTACGGCTCGCAATGGCACCGTGACGCTCAAGGCGTCGAACTGCAGGATTGATGACTCGAGGACTTTACAAACAGCCGGGCGGCAAACTCGTTGGAGTGACTGTCCGGCTTTCTCATGCCGATTCGGATTACGCCGATTCGGACTATATTGATTCGGCTCATACGAATGCCGTGAAAACGGTTCCATACGCTGGGCCGGCTGCATCATCGACTGTTATCGAATGCCATATCGACGGCGATTTCTTCCTCGACGGGGACGATGCCGGAACGCGGAATCTCTTGCATTCCATGGAATGTGCGCTGGAACAGTGCGCGGCCCGTTGCCTCAGCGGTTCGATGGTTTCCGAACGTGACGTGACCGCCGCCGTCGAACGGACGATGCTGCACCATCCGGACGTGCGCATCGTCGGCATGGGCGCGCGTGGCATCGCCATCGCCTTTCAACGTGCGATTGACGGCATCGATGGCGCCGATGGCATTGCCGGTATCGGCGGTAATGATGTTACGAAAGTGGAACCACGCGACGACCTGCGCATTCGGCGGCATACCAGCCCAATGGAAACCGCAGAAACCGCGGAAATCGCAAAAAACATTGAAAACGCTGGAACCGCGGAAAGCGACGAAAACGCTGGAACCGTTGGAACCGGCGAAATCGCCGAAACCGGCAATTGGGCGGAATACGCGCGACGCTGGCACGCACTCAAACCGAACATCGTGCACGACGACCCCCGCAAACCGCAGGAACAAATGGACCTCGACGTCGAATGGGCACGCGAAGTGGCTGCCGGAACCCGCGAACCCACCCTGCGTTTCTGGGAATGGGCCGAGCCGGCCGTGGTCATCGGCAGATTCCAGTCGCTCGAAGACGAAGTCAACGTGCGCACCGCGCAAGACGAAGGATTCCACATAGTCCGCCGCTGCACCGGCGGGGGAGCGATGTTCATCGAACCAGGCAACACCATCACCTACTCGCTGTACGCGCCACTCGACTTCGCCCACGGCATGAGCGTTGAGGAATCCTACGAACTCTGCGACTACTGGCTCGTCGAAGCGTTACGCGCCCTCGGCCTCAACGTACGATTCGCCGGACTCAACGACATCGCCACACAATACGGCAAACTCGGCGGCGCCGCGCAACGCCGGTTCGCGCCCACCCACGGCGGACCCGGCGCGATTCTGCACCACGTCACGCTCGCCTACGACATCGACGCGGAAAAGATGACCCGCGTGTTGAACATCTCACGAGAGAAAATGTCCGACAAAGCGGTGAAATCAGCGGCAAAACATGTCGATCCCATGCGCTCTCAAACCGGCATGGGCCGAGACGAGGTAGTGGCGCGACTGGTCGACGCCGCCGTTCGAGTTACAATGTAGCCCGAATGGTCGATGGTGCCCGACTTAACGAGCGTTGGCATGGATGTCGACAACGGAAAACGCAGAAGCACGTCGGAACGGAGGCACGTCGATGGTCACCCCGAATGGAACCAACGGAATCAATGGTTTTGGTGGTTTCGACGATGAGCGTGAGACGTTGCTGCACACCGCGCTGTTCAAGCAGGTTTCGTCCGAAGAAGCCCGGGAACTGCTGCCGTATCTGCAGCATGCCGAATACGACAAGGGCGATTTCATCTTCCGCGAGGGAGACACCGACCATCGCATGTATCTGCTGGAGGAAGGCCGCGTCAAACTGACCAGACAATCCTCCGACAAGCGTGTGCAGCTGCTGAGCATCCACGCGTACGGCGAAGTGCTGGGCGAGATTCCGGTGTTCGATCCGCATGGCGGACCGCGTACCGCTTCGGCGGTGGCGATGACCAACGGCACGCGTGTGGTCTGGCTGGAACATGACGCGCTGTTCGACTGGCTCGACGAACATCCGCGCGTGGCCGTGGACATGCTGCAGGTATTGGCGCACCGCATGCGCAGCAACAACGAACGCATCTGCGATCTGGTGTTCATGGACGTTCCCGGACGACTCGCCAAAACACTGCTCAATCTGGCATCACGATTCGGCGAACCGGTCGAAGCCGGCCTGAAGGTGCCGCACGATCTGACACAGGAGGAGATGGCGCAGCTCGTCGGATCCTCACGCGAAACGGTGAACAAGGCGTTGATGGATTTCGCTAACCGCGGATGGATCGCCAGGGAAGGCCGGTCCATCATCATCTACCAGCCGGGCATGCTGATTCGCCGATCAAGACGATGACATTCGGCTGGTTTTCGGCTGATTTCCAACTTTTCCTAAGAAATTGTCTGTTTTGTGAGAAACCCGTGACGGCTTCCGGCACATGCGTTGACGGGCATGTGTTTAGTAGACCCGCCACTTTAGAATGGGCGTCATGCCCAAGAAGAAGACCCTTACCGTTCAACGTGTGCTCGCATTGGTAATCGCATACATCACGTTATGCGTGGGCGGCGGCGTTGTGACGAGTATTTTCTTTATGCCCGCTGTGTTCGCCGCCAATAACGCGGCCAAAGCCGTCATTCCGTCCCTTGCGGTCGAAGGCATCGATTTCGATGTGACCTCGCTCCCGCAACGCTCGACGATGTATTTCAACGACGGCAAGACCGCTTTCGCGGAATTCTATACGCAGAACCGCGAGGTCGTGCCGCTGAAGAAAATCTCCAAAGCCATGCAGCAGGCCGTCGTGGCCCGTGAAGACAAGCGCTTCTTCGAACATACCGGCGTGGACGTGCAGGGCGTGTTCCGAGCGTTCTTCCAAACCTACGTCAGAGGCGGCGACCAGCAGGGCGGTTCCACACTGACGCAGCAGTACGTCAAGAACGTGCTGTCCACCCAAGCCCGTGAAGACGACGATCCGATCGCCGAATACCATGCGACGGAAGACACCGTGGCACGCAAGCTACGCGAGATGCTGATCTCGGTGCAGATCGAAAAGAAATACTCCAAAGCCGAGATCCTGCAGGGCTACCTCAACATCGCGCAGTTCGGCCGCAACAACCTGTGCGGCGTGGAAATGGCCGCCAAACGCTACTTCAACGTCTCCGCTTCGGAACTGAACGTGACCCAGGCGGCGACCATCGCGGCAATCACCAAGAATCCGCAGAACTTCGATCCTTCCGTGGAAGCCAACCAGAAGGAAGCCGAACACCAGCGCAACATCGTGCTGCAGCTGATGCACGACCAGGGCTACATCACCTCCGAAAAGGAATTCAAAGACGCCATCAACACGCCGTTGAAGGACACGCTGAACCTGCAGGACGTGAGCTCCGGATGCCAGTCGGCCATTGAAAACACCGGCTTCTTCTGCTCGTACGTGGTCAACCAGATCCTGAAGAACAAGGCGTTCGGCAAGGATGACGAGGCACGTGAGAAGCTGCTGAAGGAAGGCGGTCTGAAGATCGTCACCACGCTCGACCGCAACGCCAACAACGCGGCCATGCAGGCGGCGAACAGCACCGTGCCGGCCACAGACCCGTCCGGATTCGAAGTGATGATAGCGGCCGTGAAGCCGGGCACCGGTGAAATCCTGTCGTTCGGTATCAACCGAACCTACGATGCCACGGATGACGCCCGAACGGATGAGACCAAGACCTCCATGAACTACATGGTCGATCAGGAGGACGGCGGCGGTATGGGCTTCAACGTCGGCTCCACCTGGAAGCCCATCAACATGGTGGCGTGGATGCAGAAAGGCCACTCCATCAACGAGTCGCTCGTCACATCCACCGTCTACGACACGTCGAAGTTCAACTGCAACGGCTACGGTTTCGTCGGCCCGTGGAGGGTGCAGAATTCCGGCGGCGGCACCACCTCTCCGGAAAGCCCGCTGCAGGGTCTGATCAAGTCGCACAACACCACGCAGGCCTCGATGGCGTCGAACATCGGTCTGTGCGCGATCGCCGACGCGGCCAAGGAGATGGGCTACCACAACGCCATCTCCAACGCGTCCGACATCTACTCCGCTAACTCGTTCCAGCCGCCAATGACCATCGGTACGGTGCAGGCGTCGCCGTTGACCATGGCCAACGTGTACGCCACCATGGGCGCCAACGGCGTGGAATGCACTCCGATCGCCATCACCAAGGTGACCGACCGCAGCGGCAGCAAGGTGAAAGTGCCGTCCGCGAACTGCCATCAGGCCATCGACCCGGACATCGCGCAGACCGTGTCTTACGCGCTGAACCAAGGTGTCGTGCAGCCTGGCGGCGAAGCGTCGACCACGCAGCTTGACAACAATCGCAAGACCTTCGCCAAGACCGGTACCAACGAGAACACGGTGATGACCACCGCAGGTTTCGTGCCGAACCAGGTCGCGGCGTTCGTCGCGGTCGCCGACGCGCAGGACCCGATCAACAACACCTTCGACAACAAGACCATCAACGGCGTGTACCGCCCGTCCTGGTACGGCATGTACATCGCAACGCCGGCGTGGAAGCAGTTCATGAACACGTATCTTGCCGCCATCAACGCGCCGATCGACAACGATTACGGAAAGGGTGCCGACAAGTACACGGTTTCGAAGGGCGCCACCAGAACATACAACCAGTACCAATACCAGCGCCAGCAGAACAGTCAGCAGCAAAGCCAGCAGCAGACCAACCAAGGCCAGCAGCAGCAATCGCAGCAACAGCCTGCTGAGCAGCAAAGTGACCAGCAGCATCAATAGTTGCGATTGTCGGCTATTCATGCCGACTGCCCGCATTGACTGACCGCACTGACTGCCCACGTCACCGGAGCGTAAATCGCATGGCAAAGTGAACAGTCCATGAACGCCCGCCCCAACCGGCGGGCGTTCTGCTTACAATGCAATCGGTACCATGCCCGTCGCGTGGGAACGCGGTGCGGATATCGACGATTCAGGCGATACCAACGATTCATAAGAGAGATGACGATGAGCGAAGACAAGAAGAACGGCAAGCAGAACAAGACGGTCAAACCGTTCGATCCGATGACGTTGCGTGGCGTCACCGTGCGCAACCGCATCTGGCTGCCGCCAATGGACACGTATTCCGCATTGGCGCAGGACGGCAAGCCCACGCCATTCCACTACCAGCATTACGTTTCGCGTGCGATGGGCGGCTTCGGCATGATCATCATGGAAGCGACCGCCGTCGCGCCGGAAGGCCGCATTTCGCCGTGCGATCTGGGATTGTGGGATGACGGACAGATGGATGCGTGGCGTTGGATCGTGGCCGACGCGAAGGCAGCGGGTGCCACGATGGCGGTGCAGCTCAACCACGCCGGACGCAAGGGTTCCACCGGCTGCCACGCGATCGGTTTCGATGGACAGAGCGTGCCGGAAGAGCAAGGCGGATGGCGGACGGTTTGCCCAAGCGCCAACGCATACGGTTCCCTGGCTCGTCCGCGCGCGCTGAGCGTCGATGAGATCCACACCATCGTGGACCAGTTCCGCGACGCCGCCTGGCGTGCCATGAACATCGGCTTCGACGCGGTGGAAGTCCATGCCGCGCACGGCTACTTGCTGTCGCAGTTCCTCGACCCGCTCATCAACGAGCGTGACGACGAGTACGGCGGATCGTTCGACAATCGCGTCCGCATGCTGGTCGAAGTCGTGGATGCGATTCGTTCCGTCGTGCCCGACACCATGCCGGTGCTGGTGCGCGTCTCCGCCACCGACTGGGCCGCAGGCGGTTGGGACCTTGACCAGACCGTCGAACTGGCTAAGATTCTGAAGGCCCACGGCGTGGACCTGATTGACGTGTCCACAGGCGGATTGATTCCCGACGTGACCATTCCGGTGAAGCCCGACTACCAAGTGCCGTTCGCCGAACAGGTGCGCAGTCGCGCGGGCATTCCCACCACCGCAGTCGGGCTCATCACCAAGCCGAAGCAGGCGAAGAAGATTCTGAAGTCGGGCGCCGCCGACGCCGTGGAAATCGGCCGCGCTGCACTGCGCGACCCGTATTGGCCGCTCCGTGCCGCCCACAAACTGGACGTGCCGGTCGAGGAAGCCCCCTACCAGCCGCCATACCTCCGCGGCGCCTTCCGCTGACCCTTCCCCTCCCTTCTTCCTCTTTTTTATTGCGAAAAGTAGCCACAACCCAACGCAACATAACAAAAAAACGAGTGGGAGGGCGGGCGTCCTGTTCACGACCGTAAGCTTGGCCGAACGGCCTTGAGTGCGTCGTGAACAGGACGCCCGCCCTCCCACGGAGACGCGCCTCTGTATTTATCTATTTATCTGCGATTATTAATCGCCTTTATAGTGCCTAAAAACCGCTTTTTAAATCGCAACTTAAATCGCAATTAAAAAGTTTTCACGCGTCGATGCCGACCGCCTCGCTGACATGTTCGAACCCGTCGCGCCTGAGCAGTTCGGCCAGTCCACGCTTCAACACGGTGATCTGCTGCGGACCACGGTACATAAGCGCGCTGATGAACATCACCAGCGACGAGCCGCAACGAATCTTCTCATACGCCTGCTGCGGGGTGAAGACGCCACCGATGCCGGCGATTGCGAACCGGTCCCCATACTCGCGGTAGACCTGCTTGATGCGTTCGTTGCTGGTCGCGTAGCACGGCGAGCCGGACAGTCCGCCCTCCCAATCGCGCGGAATGGACATGCCGGTGCGGTCCTTCTGCAGATTGGCGATCGACAGTCCCTGCACGTTGTGCTCGGCGAGCACGTCCAGCAAATCCTTGAATTCCGGCCACGTCTTATTGAGCGGCATTTTGACGAGCGTCGGCTGCGGACGGTCGATTTTGTCCAGTTCGGTGAACAGCTTGTCGAGCGCTTCCGGGCTTTGGTTGAACGGTTCGCCGGCCATGGTGTTCGGGCAGGAGATGTTCACTTCGACCATGGCGGTGCGTCCGGCCGCGCGGCGCATCGAAATGCAGTAATCCTCGATGCCTTCGTCCAGATCGCCGGTCTTGCTGTCGTTCGTGCGGGCGATCGAAACCGACACCTGCATGCTCTTCGCCTTCGTCCATGCGTTCTCGGCGCGCGGAATCACCACCGCGGAACCCTCGTTGGCAAGGCCCACGTGCACCATCATCGAATCGTATTCAGGCAGGCGGTGGAACCATGGGCGCGGGTTGCCGGGGCAGGGGCGCGACGTGGTGGAGCCGACCGTTTCGAAACCGAAGCCGACGTTGTCGAGCAGCACCGGCATCTCGCAATCCTTGTCGAGGCCGGCGGACAGGCCGAACGGATTGGCGAAGTCGACGCCCATCACGTTGGTTTCCAGTATCGGGTCGGTGTAGTCGAGCATTTCGCGGCATAGCCACATCAGCGGTGGAATGTTGCGGGTGACCTTGCAGAAATCGATCATTTGGCTGTGGGCCACGTCGGGCGTCTGGTTGAAGATGAAATGCGGTTTGATGATGTGCTTGTAGCCGAACGTGAAAAGGTCGGTGGTGGCTTTGTTCACTGCGTCGTGCCAAAAGTTTTCGGAAACGTATGTCATGGTTCCTTATTCTCGCACGTTTTCATTGGTTTCGCATGGCATTTTGGGCAAAAGCCGGTGTGTGTCGGTGTGGCATATAGGACGTTCGTTTTTGTTCGTTTTAGGCTGAATTTGAGTCGATTGTGGTGCGGCTTTGCGCGAAACACGCGCGAAACGCTCAACTCAGTTGTATTTTTGAGTGAACATGTGCGATAATGTTCATATGATTTCGTCACAACGCCAGCATTTGATTTTGAGCCGTCTGCGTACCCGTGGTGCGGTGCGCATCACTGCACTGTCCAAGGAATTGGGCGTCTCCGCGATGACCATCCGCCGTGACATCGCCGATCTGGCGGACAAGGGTCTGCTGAAGCGCGTGCACGGTGGCGCCGTCAGCACCAGCACACTGCTGAGCGAACCGCTGTTCTCTGTAAAGTCGCAGATGGACATCGGTCTGAAGGACGCCATCGCACAGGAAGCCGTCAAATACGTGGCCCCCGGCGACGTGATCGCCATCGGCGGCGGCACCACGGCGTACGTGTTCGCGCAGCATCTGCTCGAATCGCAGCAATCGTCCGGCATCACCATCCTCACCAACTCCATTCCGGTGGCGGAGCTGGTGCAGGCGCTCGAATCGAAAGACGTGGAAGTCATCGTGACGGGCGGCGTGACCACCCGTTCCAACTCGCTCGTCGGGCCGATCGCAGACAAAGTGGTCGCCTCGCTGCGCGTCAACACCGTATTCCTGGGCACGCATTCCGTGTCCATTCCGCGCGGTTTCCTCATGCCGAACTCGCTGGAAGCCGCAACCGATATGGCGATGATGGACATTGCCGATCGCACGATAATTTTGACCGACCACACCAAGTGGAGCTGCACGTCACTGTCGCTGTTCGCACGTTTTGACCAGGTGGATACGGTCATCACCGATGACGGATTGGACCCCGATTCGGTGTCGAAAACAAGGGATTTGGTCAAAGAGCTCGTTCTGGCACGCCAGGCCGAGCCGGTTCAGGAAGGTGAATAATCACATGAGTGATTTCGTCAACTACACTCCGGGAGAATATGCGAAGGAGCATATCCGTATCACGCCGACCACGCTTGCCGATGGCCGCGACTTCTTCTATCTCGATGACGATCCGGAATACGTCTCCGGCGTCAAGACTCGCGAACTGAAGGATCCGCGCCAACTTCCGTACCGTTTCTCCAACCAGCTCAACGCCGCCGGCGAGGAAGTGCCGTACGCGGCTCCCGAAATGCGTCGCGACCCACTGACCGGCGATTGGATTCCGATGGCGACCGCACGTATGAACCGTCCGATCACCGCCGGTCCGGGCGCGACGGCCAAAGGCAATCCGCTGGCCGCGCGCAAGCCGGGCGATCCGTACCAGGATGGCGAAGTGCCGGATACCGACTACAACGTGGTCGTGTTCGAAAACCGTTTCCCGTCGATGGTACGCGTGCCGGGCCGTTCTGAAGCTGTGGAATACGTCAACGGTAACCCGCTGTGGGAGAAGAAGCTCGCTGCAGGCCGCTGCGAAGTGATCTGCTTCGACCCGGATGAAGACGGCCTGCCGGCGGACCTGCCGGTCTCCCGCCTGCGCACCGTCGTGGAGGCATGGGCGTTCCGTACCGCCGAAATCTCCAAGATGGAAGGCATCGAGCAGATCTTCCCGTTCGAGAACCACGGACAGGAAATCGGCGTCTCCCTGGCGCACCCTCACGGACAGGTCTACTGCTACCCGTTCATCGCGCCGAAGATGGAAGCCGAACTCAAGCAGACCGAAGCCTACCATGAGAAGACCGGCGGCAACCTGCTCAAGGATCTCATGAACTCCGAAATCGAAGCCGGGGAGCGCATCGTCATGCGCAACCACAGCTGGGTGGCCTACGTGCCGGCCGCAGCCCGCTGGCCCCTCGAGGTGCATGTGGCTCCGGTGCGCGACGTGCTCACCCTCGACGAGCTCAACGACCAGGAACGTTGGGATCTGGCCGTCATGTACTCCACCCTGCTCAAGCGCGGCAACGCGTTCTTCGACAAGGGCGACGGCAAGGGCATGGACCTGCCATACATCGCAGCATGGCACCAGGCTCCGATCCACGACGCACGCCGTGAAAACTACCGCCTGAATCTGCAGTTCTTCTCGTTCCGCCGCGCAGCCAACAAGATCAAGTATCTGGCCGGATCCGAATCCGGCATGGCCGCATGGGTTTCCGACACCACGCCGGAACTCATCGCCAAGCGCTTCCACGAGCTCGGACCAATCGATATCGAAGGCTGAAAGCCAATAAAACCCAAAGGACAAAACACCAATGACTGCTGTTGAATTCATTGAGCCGCTCTCGCACGACGAGGGTGTGAAGAACGCGACCGACCTGTTCCGAGCCACCTACGGTGAGGAACCGGCTGGCGTATGGGCTGCACCGGGCCGTGTGAACTTGATCGGCGAACATACCGACTACAACGCGGGCCTGTGCCTGCCGATCGCACTGCCGCACCGCACGTTCATCGCGCTCAAGCCGCGTGAAGACACCAAGGTGCGCGTGGTTTCCGACGTTGATTCCGAAAACGTTACCGAAGCCGACCTCGATGGTCTGCAGGCCGGTGGTGTGGAAGGCTGGGCCGCCTACCCGGTAGGCGTTGCCTGGGCATTGCGCGAAGCCGGCTTCGATGCGGTGCAGGGCTTCGACGCGGCATTCTCCTCCTGCGTTCCGCTCGGATCCGGTCTGAGCTCCTCCGCAGCCATGACCTGCTCCACCGCCTTGGCGCTGGATGACGTGTATGGTTTGGGTTATGGCGCATCCGATGCCGGTCGTGTGACGCTGATCAACGCCGCCATCAAGTCGGAAAACGACATGGCGGGTGCGTCCACCGGTGGTCTTGATCAGAACGCATCCATGCGCTGCACTTTCGGCCATGCGTTGCGTCTTGATTGCCGTCCAGAGCTGAGCCCGCTGGAGAATGTCTCCCAGCAGGAATTCGATCTCGACAAGTACGGTCTGGAACTGCTGGTGCTTGACACTCAGGCTCCGCACCAGCTCAACGACGGCCAGTATGCCCAGCGTCGCGCCACTTGCGAGAAGGCCGCCGAAATCCTCGGCGTGGCCAACCTGCGTGTGGTCGCCGACGAAATCGCTAAATCCGAGGATCCGTTCCAGGCACTCAAGGAAACGCTCGACAAGCTGGAAGACGATACGATGAAGAAGCGCGTGCGCCACGTCATCACCGAAATCGCCCGTGTCAATTCCTTCGTGCGTGCCTTCGCCAACGGCAAGATCGACGAGGCAGGCCGACTGTTCAACGCGTCTCATGATTCGCTCGCTGCGGATTATGAAGTGACTGTGCCCGAGTTGGATATTGCCGTGGATGTGGCTCGTGTCAACGGCGCGTATGGCGCGCGTATGACCGGCGGCGGCTTTGGCGGCTCCATCATCGCGTTGGTGGACAAGGGTCAGGGTCACGAAATCGCACAGAAGATTGCTGACCGCTTCGAAAAGGAAGGTTTCAACGCGCCTCGCGCCTTGCCGGCGTTCGCTGCGGCTTCCGCGAGCCGCGAGGCTTGATCGCAGAAGCCGATGCAAAAACGCGCGTTGGCGCACGCCCATGAAAAAGGACGTGCGCCAACGCGCGTTTTTGCACGATTTACTTGTGGACCAGATGGTGCACAGCGTATCCCACGGCGATGACCAGCAGGTACGATGCCGAATACTTCATCCCGGCTCCCGGTGCGGCTACGTGTTTGGCCTGGTGCTGTCTGTGATCGTATTCGTGCTCCCCTCCTTCTTCCTGAAGGAGGGGAGCATCTTTCGTAAGTAGCGACGTGTCGACTTGGTGGCCGTCCTGTTCGGCTACGCTTTTGTGCGTACAACGGACGGGTTGTACGTGTATTTGATGAAAAACGATACGTTATACGATTAACGGCGTGTCGCGATGTGGGTGATTCCGGTGTTCTGTAAGAACGGCAGTATGGAGCCGAAGTTTACGTTTGCGACGCTGGGGGGGCTGGTCGATGAGAGCGCTAACTATTAAGATAAACGATTAACGTTTGACATTAAACGATTAATGATTTATAGTGTTAACCACCGCAAAGAAACAACCACAAAGCAAGTGGCTGACGGGGTCGTACCGGTGCGTCTTACATCGGTACGAGGAGGAAACATCAAGGAAGAAGGAGCCTAATCATGGCACGAAGAAGTGTTCGCCTGCTGGCATCAATCGCTGCAGTCGCGACTATGGTCACGACGTTTGCCGCCTGCGGCAACAAGCAGGCCACCACGGACGAGAACGGCAAGCCGATCGTCAATATTCTTGTCCGCCGTAACGTGACCGATCATCCGATGCAGGACACCCAGTACACCAAGGATCTGGAAGCCGCCTGCGATTGCACCATCAAGTGGCAGGAAGTCTCCGACAACGCTTGGGGTCAGCAGAAGAGCGCCAAGATGGCCGCCGGCGAATTCCCGGACATTGGCTTGAGCTTGTTCAGCATGGTGGATGCGGCCAAGTACAGCACCTACTTCGAGGATCTCAAGCCGCATCTGGACAAGATGCCGAACGTCAAGAAGTTCCTCAAGGCCCAGCCGGGCGCCGCGAAGTACGTTACCGATGGCACCAAGATCGCCATGCTGCCCTCCGACCGCGGCAAGGGTTACGAGGTTTCCGGCACTCACATGTTCATCAACAAGACCTGGCTGGACAAGCTGGGACTCCAGATGCCGACCACTTGGGACGAGCTCGAGAACGTGCTCGATGCATTCAAGACCCAGGATCCGAACGGCAACGGCAAGGCTGATGAGGTGCCGATGAATATCCGCAGCCTCGGCTTCGGCCTGTGGAGCCCTCTGACGCTGATGAACTCCGAAGGCGTGGTCACCTCCTTCATGGGCGGCGGCGCTTCCGAACAGGGCTATTATGTGGACAACGGCAAGGTTAAGAGCTATTACACCTCCGACGCGCTCAAGGACGTCGTCTCCTACCTGCACGGACTCATGGCCAAGGGCCTTATCCCGAAGGATGTGCTCACCCGCGACGCCTCGCAATACACTTCGCAGACCGTCAGTGACGGCAAGACCGCGCTGACCGGCGTCTCCTTCGGTTGGTCTAACTACGCCGAATACGGCAACGCGCTTGGCGACCAGTACGTCACCCTGCCGCCGCTGAAGAAGGACGCCTCCACGCCCGACTCCCAGGTCAAGTGGGATTATTCCCAGGACGCCTGCCGCTGGGCCTACTCCGGTTCCGGCCTGACCGTCAACCCGAACGCAGCCAACCAGGACGCCATCTACAAGGTGATCGACGCCATGTACGGCGAGAAGCTTTCCGTGGCTGGATTCTTCGGCTCTATTCCGGATATCGTCTCCGATGACGGCGACCACCAGTACACCATCGACAAGGCTAAAGCCTACGCCGAATATCCTGATACCCGCGCCGTCGCCCTGCAGGACCGCTTCGGTGGCTGGATTCGCGACGACGTGAAGATGGTCAACGACACCAACGCCGACCAGGTCACTGCGTCCGATTTGGCCATTCGTGAGGCGCGCAACCGCGTCGACGGCGTCAAGGATGTCGTACCGATTTACGTGCGCCCGAATACCGAGGACTCCAACACCCTGCAAAACAACAACACCGCCATCTCCAACTACGCGAACAACCAGATCGCGAAGTGGGTCCAGAAGGGCGGCATCGACAAGGAATGGGATGCCTACGTGAAGAAGGTGTCCGAACCGACCCTCGGCCTCGACGCCAACATCAAGATTTGGCAGAAGTGGTACGACAAGTACACCAAGTAGCCAAGTAATACCGCGGGGTCCATCGCACGGGTTCGTTTCTCTCCCGTGACTGCCGCCGGACCCCGCATTTTTGTTCCCTAGCAATCATCCTAAATTGGAGACCAACATGAGTGCACAAACATCGCAAGGCGTTGCTGCACGGACCGTGGCGATGGAAGCGGCTCCCGACCGCAAGAAACCAGGTCTGCTCGATCGCATCGCCGACCACTTCCGCCGCTACTGGCAGCTGTGGATCCTCACCACTCCCGCCCTGTTCTTCGTCGGCCTGTTCGCCTACGTGCCGATGTGGGGCATCCAGCTTGCCTTCCGTGAATTCGACCCGACCAAGGGTCTGACCGGCGGCAAGTTCGTAGGATTCAAATATTTCAACGAGTTCTTCCATAACCCGCTATTCGGCGAGATCATGACCAACACCATTCGCATCTCCCTGTGGACGCTGGTCATGGGCTTCATCTTCCCAATCATCCTGGCCCTGCTGATCAACCAGATCGGCTCCAAGAAAATCAAGGGCTTCGTACAGACCGTCACCTACATGCCCCACTTCATCTCCGTGGTGGTCATCGTCTCGATGCTCAACATCTTCCTGTCCCCGGGCTCCGGCATCCTGGGCCGCTTCTTCGGCGACGAATCGCTGATGGGCTCCACCAGCGCCATCACCGCCGTCTACTGGATCTCCGAAGTCTGGCAGCACGTCGGCTGGAACTCCATCATCTACCTGGCCGCGCTCGCCGGTGTGGACACCTCGCTGTACGAGGCCGCGAAGATCGATGGCGCCGGCCGTCTGCAACTGATTCGTTACGTCGACCTGCCGGCGATCATGCCGACCTGCGCAATCCTGCTCATCATGAACATGGGTTCCGTGCTCAACGTGGGTTTCGACAAGATCTACCTGATGCAGAATTCGCTGAATATGCCGGCCACCGAGGTCATCGCGACCTACACCTACAAGATCGGTATTATTAACGGCCAGTATTCGTATTCGACCGCCATCGGCCTGTTCAATACCTTGGTCAACTTCGTCTTCCTGATCACCGCGAACGCGATCGCCAAGCGCGTTTCCGATACGAGCATTTTCTAGGAGGCAGCCATCATGTCTGCAACAACAACCGGGGCCGTTGCCCAAAGCAAGAACGATATTCCCTGGAACAAGCATGTACGTCAGAAGAAAACGCCAGGTGATCTGGCCGTCGACTTCGTCATCGTGCTGCTTCTGGTGTTCACCGTGGTCGCAGTGCTCTACCCCCTGTGGTTCGTGGTCATCGCATCGTTCTCCGACCCGAATGCCGTGGCCGGCGGCGAAGTGACCCTGCTGCCCAAAGGCGTGACCTTCGTCGGGTATGCGAAGGTGTTCGCCAACCATCGCATCTGGCAGGGCTATCTCAACACGATCATCTACTCGGTGGTCGGCACCGCGGTCAACATGGCCGTGACCATCCCCTGCGCCTTCGCGCTGTCCCGCCGTGAGTTCAAGCCGCGCCGCGTCATCATGTTCCTGTTCACCGTCACCATGTTCATCAGCGGCGGCCTGATTCCGAACTATTTGCTGTACAAAGCCCTCGGCATCAACAACACCATGTGGGTGTTCATCCTGCCCGGCGCTGTCTCCGTATACAACGTGATCGTTGCGCGCTCCTTCTTCGAAACCTCCATTCCGGAGGAACTGCATGATGCTGCGCAGATCGACGGCCTGAGCTACTTCGGCTACTTCTTCAAGATCGTGCTGCCGTTGAGCTCCGCCATCCTCGCCGTCATCGGCCTGTACTACTTCGTCGGCCACTGGAACGACTTCATGACAGGCTTGATCTACATCACCGACGACACAAAGCAGCCGTTGCAGGTGGTCTTGCAGCAGTTGCTGCTGGTGGCACAAGGCACCGGTACGAACGTCAACGCCGCGGCCCAACAGCAGGCGGCCGACCAGATCAAGTTCGGCATCATCATCGTCTCCACCCTGCCTCTGCTGGTGCTGTACCCGTTCCTGCAGAAGTACTTCAACAAGGGCGTCATGCTCGGCGCCGTCAAGGGCTGATTGAAAGGGATTCGCCATGCTCGCTCGTTTTTCCGTGGCCTATGAACGGTTCTGCCGTCTGCTGCTCACGATCTTCGTGGTGAACATCGCCATGCTCGTGCACACACTGCTGGGTGCCGTGGTGCTGGGATTCTTCCCATCCTGCGCCGCCGCGCAAACCACGTTCCGCACGTGGCTGCGTGCCGAGGATCGGTCGATGCGTGCCAAGGAAGTATGGGGCATCTTCCACGGCGCATGGAAAAACGAGCTCAAGCAGGCGAATCTCTTCGGCTGGCCGTTGGCCGTATGCTGGGTGGTGCTCGCCATCGACTACTACATGATGAACTGGCATGCACGCGGAACGTTCGACGTGGCGGTTTCCGGCGTACTGTTCGTGCTGGCACTGGTATTGCTGGCCTTCACCATGCTGGTCTGGGTGGTGCGCGCGAACTATGACGAACGTCCGCTGTGGATCGTCCGCACAACACTGACCATGATCGTGGCCCGTCCGCTGTGCACCCTGCTGCAGATCGGACTCGCACTGCTGGCGATCCTTGCCTGGGCGCAATGGCCGGGTCTGCTCATGGTGTTCGGCATGTCGCTGCCGATGTTCTGCACTGCGTGGATCGTGTACTCGTTCGGCCGGATTCCGGGAATGGACATCCATGACCGGGAGCAGCCGGGCATCCGATACGCGAAAAGCTGAACGGCAGAGTGTCGCCAAAGAAAGGCGGGCATACAATGGAATCCGCTTCACAAAGCCGCCAAGCAGACAAGGCAAAACCATTGGTATCGATCAAAGACATCGCAAAAGAGGCTGGCGTCTCCATTTGCACCGTGTCATTGGTCATGAACAACAAGGACCGCAATCGCGTCAGCAAGGCGGTGGCGCAACGAGTGCGCGGAACGGCCCAATCAATGGGATACAAGCCGAACTCCGTGGCGCGTACATTGCGCACCAGCAGGTCGTATGTCCTCGGCTTTATCACCGATGAGATCGCCACCACGCCATATGCCGGGCGCGTACTGGTGGGAGCGCAGGAGGCAGCGCGCAAACTCGGCTATATTCTGCTCACCGTCAATACGGGAAACGATCGGGAACTGGAGAACCAGGAGATCGCGGCCCTGCGGCAGTACCGCGTGGACGGTTTCCTGTATGCCATGATGTACCACCGTGTTGTGGAGATCCCCGCCGAACTCGAAGGCAGCCCCACGGTCGTCGTCGACAGCGAAGACGAGAATCGCAAGATTCCCTCGATCTACCCCGACGACGAAATGGCAGGGTACGATGCCACCAATCGGCTGATTCAGGCCGGCTGCAAACGCATCGTTTACTACGGTTCCTCAATCACCATTATCGCCCAGGGGGAGCGGTTCGCCGGGTATCGCCGAGCGCTCGCGGACGCGGGCATCCCCTTCGACGAGCAGTTGGTCGTCAACGTGGAAGAGGCCACAAACGCCGCTTCGGAAGCCGGTCGCGTGTTCGACGAGATCAAGCCGGACGGCATCTTCTGCTTCAACGATGTGCGCGCGACCTTCATCTACGAAGCCGCGCGAGAACGCGGAGTGCGCATCGGAACCGATGTGTCGGTGATCAGCATCGACAACCAGCCGCTCATTACGGACGTGCTCAAGCCCGCGTTGACCACCTTGGAGCTTCCTCACTACGAAATGGGCTTCGAAGCGGTGCATCAGCTGGTCGCCATGATCGACGATGAAGCCGCCACGGAAAGCCTTGCACGCAGTGAGGATTCGATCAGGCGTTCGGAGAACGGCCCGATGACACCGTTGCGTTGCCGCATCATCGAACGCGATTCGATCGTTTCCTGACGGCACTGCGTCTTTGAGTATTTCCATCCATTTTCCATATTCATTTCACACGTGTAGAGGGGTCTACTATGTCGAATACCTATTCCATCTCCGTCGAAACCGGCGGCTACCGGCAGCTCGATCTGTTCGCCGAACGCTGTGGCGAGGGGAACGCCGTCGTCACCGTTGCGGACGGCAACGGCGTCGCAATCGCGGCGCACACCATGCCCATCGCCGAACGCAGGCATCATTTCTCCATTGCGGTGCCGCAGAAATCCACCGTCACCGTGGCGGCAAGCGGCCTGGTTGTACGCTTCGGCTACCTTTCCGAATGCGATGACCTGCTTGACAACGGCGTTCGCTACGTGAACATGAATCCAAGCGACACCGATTGGCCTGCACAGCCCACGCTGGAACAGATCTACAACCGTTTCGGGCGTTCGGGCGCGCATTTCGAACCGTTCGCACGTTGGATGAACGATCCGAACGGCCTGTGCCAGTTCCAAGGGCGCTACCACCTGTTCTTCCAGCTCAACCCGTATGGTTTCGGCTGGGACAATATGCATTGGGGGCACGCGGTAAGCCGTGATCTGGTGCATTGGACTCATCTGCCAGTCTTCCTGGAACCGCAGCCCGAACTGCACACCGACGAGCGTATCGTCGGCGGCGCGTTCTCCGGTTCGGCCGTGACCGTGGACGAGCATGACAATCCGGTCGCCGGCAACGAGGCAAACGCCATCCGCCTGTACCTGACCCGTCATCTGGAAACCCGCGGCGACGAATCCTCCGTCACCGAATACCAGACCACCTGCCTGTGCGAGGACGGCGTGCATGTTCGCGTGGAATCGCCGGTGGCGCTGCGTGCGAATGACGATTTTGGCTATGACTTCCGTGATCCGAAGGTTGAATGCGGCATGGGCGGCGAGGCGCTCGACCCGGATCGTGCCTATATGGTAACCGCCACCAATCTGCCGGTATCGGAATTTGGCGCAGACGCCGCCGATAGTGCGGTTCCCGGCATCAGCACCCAGAATACCGGTGGCTGGTTCACTTATTCTCCTCAGGGCAAGCCGGGGGTCGACCAGCCGAACAACGCCACCGTTCCCGCCATGACGTTGTTCTCCGCGAAGAAGCCGCTCAAGCGCAATGTGACATGGCGCTACGAAGGGCCGGTGCTCGCCGATTTCGGTCATCAGATCGCACGCACCTACGAATGCCCTGACCTGTTCCAGGTCGACGGCGTGACCGTTGCCGTGGGCGCGCTGATGCATTACCGCGACAAGCAGGGACGTTTCCAGCAGGTGCGCTGGTATGCCGGCGACTTGGTGAATACCGATAATGGTCCGAAACTGGATGTCAAGGCCAGCGACTGGTGCGATTTCGGCACCGGATATTACGCCACGCAAAGCTTCGTCGACGATAACGGCCGTCGCATCGTATTCGGCTGGTATACCGACTTCCCGGCGATGCGTGTTGAGCAGCCGTGCCTGGCCAACGGCATGATGTCGCTGCCGCGCGAATTGCATGTGCGTGACGGCAGGCTGTATAGCAGGCCGGTGAGCGAAGTGTACCGCGAGCTGCTCGGCGAGCGTCTTGCCGTGCACGGCGATGGCGGGGATATGGTCGTTACGGCTCCCGGCAACGCATACTATGCGAACGTGCATCTGGCGGATGATGCCGATGCCATCATGGTGCTGGCGAAGGGCGTCAACCCGCAGGACGGCAGGCCGACCGAACTGCTGCTGCAGCGCACTGATGGCGTGACCCGCCTGGTGGCCAAGGGCACTGCGGTGGAGGATGTCGACTTCGACAGCGGCATCACCGATGTTCGCCAGGTGGAGGTGTTCTTCGACCGCAATGTTGTCGAAGTGTTCCTCAATGGCGGTCAGACGGCAGGAAGCATGCTGTTCCAAGGCGCTGATGGCGACGGTGAGCTTCGCATCGCGTCGTCCGGCAAGATCGATGCGGTTGATGCGCGTGCATTGAACGGTATTTGGCGCTAAGACGTAGAGAGCCGTATCCGGCGGCCCCGTTCCTGCGTGTTCCTTGTGACACGGCGGGTGCGGGGCCGCTGCCGTATGTGCAGGGGTATGTACACGATATGTGCGAGATATGGGCACGATATGTGCGCTGCGTTGTAATTTGCCGGCGGATGTTGCATGTCATGCTGTGTTGCGACACGGCGCGGGTGAATCCGTGGGCGGTGACGACCTAGGTAAACGTTTGACTACTGACATGCGCGTGTGGCGTCTCACCATGTAATGCGAAAAGCGGGAGAGAGGGGTGTTTTGGCGCGTGCGTTTCCTATACTTGAGCACACGTCCGGCAATTCGCCGAGGCGGTAACTGGATATTCGCACCTAACGATTAGGGAGTTCCATGAACAAGGCAATCATCACCGTCGTCGGTCAGGATACTGTCGGCATCATCGCACGCGTCTGCACCTATCTTTCCGCGCACAAGGTCAACGTACTCGACATTTCGCAGACCATCATCGACGGTTTCTTCAACATGATGATGATTGTGGACTACTCCAACGCCGACGAAGAATTCGGCACCGTCGTCGACGATCTCGACAAGCTCGGCGAGGAGATCGGCGTGCGCATCCGCTGCCAGCGCGAGGAGATCTTCACCAAGATGCACCGCGTCTGAGCTGCTGGTCAGGCAAGTAACCGAATCTTCGAATCCGAGCAACCGTAAGGAAAAACCATGCTGAATATCATGGAGGTCCACGAGACCAACAAGATGATCGAGCAGGAGAAGCTCGACGTGCGCACCATCACCATGGGCATCAGCCT
>ERZ773239.329-NODE-329-length-54363-cov-9.320008_pt1 | contig 54363 bp, 54 predicted proteins | sample MGYA00580521_ERZ773239 | MGnify/ENA primary metagenome ERZ773239 (study PRJEB29015, sample SAMEA2737801) | human gut metagenome | biome: human gut; feature: human-associated habitat; material: faeces | place: China | collected 2012 ... | reverse complement strand
ACCCTATAGAGTAGACCTTTTTATTAGCTGTCTACTCTATAGGGTACATTTTATTAATTAGCAAAAGTAACTACCTTTTTATTAGAAATACATCTACATTAATTATTATCTTTTAACAAAATCCTATCCTCTTCAGTGATAGGTCTTAAAACTTTGCAAGGATTACCAACAGCTATAACACCTGGTGGAATATCTTTTGTAACTACACTCCCTGCTCCTATAACACTACCTTGACCTATTGTTACACCTCCACAAACAGTGCAGTTTGCACCTATCCATACATCTTTTTCCAATGTAATTGGCTTAGAAGTTCCAACACCCATACCACGTTCTTTTGCATCAATGGCATGACCTGCACAAGTTAAACAAGTTCCAGGTCCTATAAAAGCATTCTCACCTATATGTATTGGCGATGTATCAAGCATAACACAGTTATAATTTATAAAAACTAAACCCTCGGTATGAATATTAAATCCATAATCACATTTAAACACTGGCTCAATAAAAGTCAATTTACTACAAGTTCCTAATAATTCTTGTAAAATCTCACTACGTCTTTTATTATCATCTGGTCTTGAGTTATTAAATTCCCATAATAAATTTTTTGCTTTTGTTTTTAATGTCTCATCCATTTTTCCATATTTAGATATATATGGTTTATTGCTAGTCATAATTTCTTTAATTGTCATTATTTCTTCTCCTTTTACTTATTTTTATATTATATTTAAACAACACTTAAGTAATTTCCTTTTAACATTAAATTATTTTATAATTATCAAGAAATTACAATAAATATTTTTCTAAGTTATGGATATAATTATAAGGATATAATAATATATTTTCAATTAATCATAAAAAAATTCACTTCGCTTGAGCGACGTGTCGGCGAATTACTTTAAGCCACGTGTGGCGCTAATTTTTATTTCGCCAACGATATATCTTCTTTCCCACTTTGAACAACGTGTTGGCGAAACACTTTAGATATATCCGTTGCTCAAAACGATTAATCTAAAATTTAAAATTAGTATTATTAAAGGAGTAGTAATTATGAATAGAAACGAAGTAATGGATATATTAAACTTTAGACATGCATGTAAAGAGTTTGATTCAACTAAAAAAATAAGTTCCGAAGACTTAGAAGTTATAATTGAAGGTGGTAGATTAGCTCCTAGTTCTGTAGGTATAGAACCTTGGCATTTTATTGTTATAGAAAATCAAGAATTAAAGGATGAATTAGGAAAAGTATGTTTCGGTGGAACAAAGCAAATACCTACTTGTAGTAATTTTGTAATATTTTTAACTAGAACTCCAAAGGAAATAAGATCAAATTCAGCTTACATAGAACATTTATTAAAAGATGTACAACACCTTCCAGAAGATGCAGCATCTAAAATGAAAGAATTTCTTAAAACTGCAGAAGATATTGTAGGGGATGATAGAAATATGCAAGCTTATGCTAATGAGCAAACTTACATTGCTCTATCAAGTATGATGTTAAGTGCAGCTATGTTAAATATAGATTCTTGTACAATAGGTGGTATGGATAAGAAAGCTGTTGAAAAAATACTTTTAGATAGAGGTTTAATAGATACAGATAAATTCCAAGTAACTATAGGATGTGCTTTTGGATATAGAGTTAATAAAGCAAAACCTAAGTTAAGACAACCTATGAATGAAGTTGTTACTATAGTAAAATAGCGATATTTAAAATATCGCTATTTCTAATAATATTTATAGTTATACAAGTTATTTAGTTGCTAAATTAACCAACATATCTTTAAATTTATAATTTGTAAATTTTTTCAAAAAAACTATTGACGAAATTTAATAAATTTAATAAAATAATATTTGTAACGGAGAGGTGTCCGAGTGGTTTAAGGAGCTGGTCTTGAAAACCAGTGATGCGGAAACGCACCGTGGGTTCGAATCCCACCCTCTCCGCCATATATGGGAATATGGCTCAGTTGGTAGAGCAATTGACTGTTAATCAATGGGTCACAGGTTCGAGTCCTGTTATTCCCGCCAGTAAAGACTCTTAGTTTATGCTAAGAGTTTTTTTATGTATAATAAATAATATAAATACACCTCTTAATAGCTATTTTGCCTTGAGGTGTATTTGTATTTAATCTATTGTTGCATATTCATTTTTTAAAACATATTTTTTAATAGTTTCAATTACTCCATTTTCATTATTAGTAAAATCTGTTTCAAAATTTGAAACTTCTTTAATTTTTTCATGACCATTTTTCATAGCATAGCTATAGTATGCATTTTCCATCATTTCTAAATCATTTAAGTAATCACCAAATACCATAGTTTCTTTTTTACTAATATTAAATTTCTTTTGAATTATATCTATTGCAGTTCCTTTGTTAGCATTACTACTATATATATCTAACCAATTAACTCCAGACGGTCTTACTATTATACCTGGTAAGTTAAATTTAGCAAACTCTTTATAACTATTAGTTTCTGTATTAACTAAATCATATATATTTACCTTAAATATTAAGTCTTTAACATTATTTAAATTATCTACATCAATTACGCTATCTTTATTTAAACATATATCTCTAATCTGATTTGCAATACTTTCATCTTCTATATAAAAACCTTTATCTCCAGATAAAGTTACATAAGAATTTAAAATATTTCTACCTATACTTATAAGCTTATCTATTGTATCTTTATCTAAAGTATTACAATAAATACATTCATCTCTATAATAAACACTTGAACCATTATCACAAATAAATATTATATCATTTTTATATTTCTCAAATCTATGTACTGCTTCTCTATAATTTCTACCACTTGCAATTGCAAATTTAATATTTTTTAAATTTAGTACTTCTATAATATTTCCAAACTCTTTTGGAATATTTCCATTATTATCTAGTAATGTTCCATCCAAATCTGATGCAATTAATTTAATCATAACTATTCCCTCCCCCTAATTTTATTTATATTAAACCTTAGCTATAAAAATTCACTTCGCTTAAGCAACGTGTATGCGAAACATTTCATTTCCCCAACCATATATCCGTTGCTTGAGCCACTGCGTGGGCGAAGCATTTGAAATTTTATTAAATATATTATTTATTATTATCTATAAAGCTTTTAACTCTATCTAAACTTCTTGTTGCAGTTTTTTTGTACTTAAAGCTACTAAGTACTTTATTCTTATAAGTAGCAGTTGATAATCTTTCATCTAAAATACATATTATACACTTATCATCAACACTTCTTACTCCCCTACCAACTGCCTGTTTTAATGTTATTATCATTTGTGGAAGCATGAACCTAGCAAAATAGTTTGGTCTCATTTTTAACTTTTGATTAACTGGATCTCCTGGTGATGTAAAAGGCAATTTATCTATAACTATACATCTAAGTGATTGACCTGGTATATCTATTCCTGTAAAAAATGATTTAGTAGCAAGTAATGTGCTATGATAATCTTCTTTAAATAATTCTGTAAGCTTATTTCTTCCCATATCCCCTTGTGCATAAATTTTATGACCTATATTTTTTTTAAGTAACTCTCTTTTGCATAAACCTAAGTTTCTATTAGAAGTAAATAAACAAAGCACTCCTCCATCTGTAGCCTTTATTATTTTTTCTATTTGATTAGTCATAGTAGCTTCAAAGTTTTCATCATTTCCTGGCACTGCATCCTTTGGAAGATACCATAGTTCTTGATTTGTTAAGTCAAAGGGTGATTTACCCATAAACTCTACTACTTTATCTTTGTCTATTAAATTAAATCCTAAGTTGTTTTTTAAGTATTCAAAATTACCATCAACACTTATAGTAGCTGAAGTTAATATACAAGTTTTCTCAACTCCATCTTCTTCTTTTTCTAAAAAGTATCTTTTAAAAGTTTGTGATACATCTATACTTTTTTTACCAAGTACTACCACACCTTTTTCTATTTCAACCCACATTACTATGTTTTTATCCTGTAATATATCATCTACTCTATATATCATTTCTACCATATTTTCTATAGTAGTTATAAGAGTTTTTGTTACTACTAAAGCCGATTTAAAATCATCATTTCCACCATCGTCTTTTGGTACATCCTCATTATTTTGATTTTGTCCTTCTATATCTAAAACTTGTTCTACATTAAGTTTTACTTTTTTCAGTCTTCTAATAGTGTCATTTAACATAAACACTAGATTTTCATTATCTGGTAAATCTTTTTGACTATCTATTATTTTAGCTCTTAGGTATATAGTTTTTTCATATCTTTCTTCTATACCTTTGAAAAACTCCTTAGCATAGTTTGATAATTTTTCTGTATTTTCAAGTCCTAGTATTTCATTTTTACGCCCTAGTTTATTTTCTATTTCTTTTATCTTTTTTTCTATATACTCTACAGTACCTATACTTACTTGACTTGCATTAAACTCTCTAAGTATGTCTTCTGCTTCATGAGCTTCATCAAAAACTATAAGTGATGCATCATTAAACACTGAACTATTAGCATTCATACAACTAAATAACATATGATAATTTGTAACTACAACTTTTGCTTGTTGTGCTTTTTTTCTGTGTAAAGTATAAAAGCATTTATCTTTGTATGGACAAAAATTTGACTTACACTCTACACTATCTACTGTAGTTAGTTTTCTCATTTCATTACTTAATAAAAAGTCACTTTTAGTTAAATCTCCATCTTCTGTTTTTTGATAATAACTCCATAATCTATCCATTTCATTTTTATTAGTTAATGTTTGTTTTGCAAAAAAGTCTTCATCTTCTAGCTTATCCATGCATAAAAAGTTACCAATTCCTTTTAATACTGCTGGTTTTATATTATTTGAAACTTTCTTATTTGGATATAGTTCATCAAAAACATCTAATACAAAAGGCAAATCCTTGTTGTATAACTGTTCTTGAAGAGATATATTTGAAGTAACTAAAACTATTCTTCCATCATAGTTAGTTTCTATTAAATTCTTTATACTAGGTATTAAGTAAGATATAGATTTACCAAATCCACAAGGCCCTTCTAATATAAAGTGTTTTTTATCTTTTATAGCTTTTTCAAGTAATATTGCTGCTTTTATTTGAGATACTCTTTTTTTATAGTTTTTATTTTTCTTTTTTAATATTCCGTTGTCTTTAAATATTTCCTTTATGTCCATAGTTATTACCTCGTTATATTATTTATCCTTTTATTGTACCATATATATCAAGGTTATTTTTAGCTATTATATTTTTAAAATACTAAAGTATTATAAAAAATCCATACTATTGATAATCTATAATCTAATAATTATTTTGAGCAACGGATGTATCCGAAATACTTAGCCAACACGTTGCTCAAAGCGGTAGCAAGGATATATCGTTGGCGACATGAAATATTTCGCCGACACGTCGCTCAAGCAAAGCGAATTTTTTCATTACTTTATTGTACTTATTCCTATATTAATATAGATAAATAATCTCTAATATAAAATAAAGGCATCTCTATTTAGAGATAGCCTATTTCGTATTTATATATTAAAAAAGAAAAAATGGAGTATAGTATGAATACGGCATTATATAAGTTGCAGCTAAGGCAGCAAATGGAAAAAATCTAGGTGTATATCTTCTATACATATAATTTTGTCTATTAAGTGTATTTTGAGATGGGTTTTTAAAGACATCCTCCCCAACTAATACTAAAACGCCTTCATCATTTATATCTTGAATGATTCCATCAAATCTTATTCCATCTTTAAGAAGTAATATTACATGGAAACTTCTTAGTCTTTTACATTCATCTGCTATGTTAATATCATTTCTTTTTGATTTCATTATACCCCTCAACCACTAAATTGTAATTAAACTTATTAATATCTACCTTTAATATAATACGTGTACAAAAAATAATTGTTACAACTAACATAATGTTGATTATAGTAAACTAAATTTATTTGTATATAAAATTAATATTTTTTATATTTTTATAAAAGTATAGTAAATTTTCAAATATTTTTAACTATATCTTATATTATATGAATTGTTTAGTCTAAATCATTGTAAGCAAAAGGTGGGATTTTATGAAGGAAAAACATATAGGTATCATTATTCAAAATCAAGATGATAAAATACTTTTATATGATGATACTTTTTATATAAAAGTAGAAATACATGAAAATGATAATATAAATAATGTTATAGCCTCCAAAGTAAAGGAAACTGTGGATATGAACATATTCAAAATAATTAAAACTTATGTTTATACTCCAGATTCTAAATTAGTTGACCTAAACATACTATCTGATGAAGAATTCATTATGTGCTTAGTAGAAGTTTGCATATATCATAATGAATTTAACTTTGTCAAAAAAGAAGACTTATTAGAGATTATCCCTAATCATAGTGAACGAGAGTTTTTTAAAGAAAATTTCGTAGACCATATTTTGTATGAAAAATCTTCACGATCATTTATATTTAACAACATATTGATTATATTTAATTTGTTCATATACTTAGGCTTTTCTATTTCATTATCCGAAACTACATTTTTTTGTATATTATTTCTACTATTTATTTCATATTTTTTAGTATCTAAATATGTAGTTCCTAAATTCGTAAACTTCTTAGTAAAATCTAAAATTAGTACAGATACTATTAATAAACTTGATTTTCTTTCTTGTTTTTTATTAATTTTTATTCTTATAAAGATATATATATTATAATTTATAAGAATATATAGTAATTAAAAGTCAAAGAATACAGTATTAAATATATTATATTCTCTGACTTTGATTTATATAATTTAATTATTAATTATGTCTTTCTAATACTCTATATCTTAACACATCAATGTATCTAATAAATTTCGTTGTTTTTTTACTAGCTAGTAACATACAATTACTTTTAATTATATGATATTTAAAGTATGATATTAATCCTTCTTATATAATTGTCATTTTAAAATTTACTATAAATTTTTTATTCTTTTTATTATTTATTGTGTTAACTATTTATTACCTCTTGTAAACATAATATATCTTTATTTTTCTTTAGGTAAATTGTAAATATAATAAAAATTTTAAATTTATTAAAAATCAATTGACAAATTTTAAATTTTATTATATTGCTTCCCAAATAAAGGAATATATTGTAAAATAATATCCGATGTATTATTTTGGGAAAAAATGTAATATTTTGTAGAAGAACGAAAGGATATATATGAAATTTTATAAAAGGATAAGAAAGTTTTTAGTTTTACTTTGTGTTTTTACAAGTATAAATACTAGTATAATTTACGCAGATATAAACAAACACTTTAATTTTAAAAATCTGACCATTGAAGATGGATTATCTCAGTCTACTGTAGAAACTATATTCCAAGACAGTAAAGGATATATCTGGTTTGGAACTAACGATGGACTTGATAGATATAATGGTTATGAATTTAAACACTATAAATTCAACAAGTATGATAAAAACTCTCTACCAAATAACTATATTGTTGATATTATAGAAGATAAATATGGTTATTTATGGATTTCTACTATCGCAGGGTTAAGTCGAATAAATCCAGAGACAGATGAAATAAAAAACTATTATACAGATAAAAATAATGGAAACTTATCTGATAGTAATTTATGGCAGCTACTTTATACAAAGGATAATAAATTGATTGCCTCTACAGTGAATGGACTTAATGTGTACGATGAAAAGAATGATACATTTACTAGAGTTTTAGGTAATGAAAAAGACTTGCCTAGCCAATACATCTACTCTATTGAGGAAGGTCCTAATGGTCATATATGGATTGGTACAGATAATGGTCTAGTTGAAGTTGATAAAAACTTTAAAGTAGTAAAGACCTATGAAGATACAGTAGCTAATAGTTCGGTGTATGAAATCGAATATGATACAAATGGTTATATGTGGATCTGTACTTTAGATAATGGATTGTTTAAGGTAGATTTAGATAATAATAGTATTATTAATTATAAATCTGATTCAAATAAGTATTCTCTACCAAGTGATAGTGTTAGAGCTATTATGCATGATGCTCAAGGTAATCTATGGATAGGTACAGAAAAAGGCCTTTGTCGTTATGACTATGAAACAGATAAGTTTATTACATATAAAAAAGAAGCTTATCAAAATAATACTTTAGTAGATGATAATATCTTTTGCTTATTTAAAGATAATAGTGGGCTTATGTGGATAGGAACTTATAGCGGTGTATCTACATTTAATCCAAATAGCAGTTTTATACATTTTAAATCAGAAATGGAAGATGACACTATAAATAGTAACCTAATTCAAGGTATATATGAAGACCAAGATGGTACTTTTTGGATAGGAAGTAATGAAAGTGGTGTAAATATACTTAATGAAAACTCAGTAAAATACTTAAATACAAAAAATAGTACCCTACTTAATGATAGCATTAGAGATATAACTGGATTTAAAAATAATATATACCTAGGTACTAACGAAGGTTTATCGGTTTTAACTAAAAATGATAAAAAAGGTGAAGATTACACTATAACAAATTATACAGAAGAAAACGGTCTACCTTCAAATAAAGTACGCTCATTGTATGTAGATTCAAAGGGTTATGTATGGATAGGAACTAATAAAGGTCTTGCTATATTAGATACAAATAATAATAAAATTATAGACATTACTTATATTTTTGAAAAAATTGGTGTATCTGATAAATTTGTAAGAGCAGTCTATGAGGATTCAAACGGAAATTACTACATTGGGTGCTTTTTAGATGGAGGATTAATTAAGATAAATCCAAAAACTAAAAAATATACAATATATAAAAATAAAGAAGATGATTATTCAAGTATAAGTAATAACTCAATAAGGGATATAACTGAAGATTCAAAAGGAAATATACTAATTGGTACCAGTCATGGTATCAATATACTAGATCCAAAGACAGATAAAATTACTCACTACACAGAAAAAGATGGGTTAATTAACAATACTGTATACGGAATATTATTAGATAGTAATAATGGTATATGGATGAGTACAAACGGAGGTATCTCAAAGTTATCTCTTGAAGATGGTACATTTATGAACTTTACAATTTCAGATGGACTTCAATCTAATGAGTTTAATGGAAGATCAAGTTTTAAATCTAAAGATGGAAAGTTATTCTTTGGTGGTATAAATGGATTTAATGTTTTTGATCCAGATTCTGTTGAATTGTCATTATTTAAACCAGAAATTATATTTGATAAATTTGAAGTAAACGGTGTTGCTGAAAAATATATATCTAGTAAGAAATTAAAATCTACTGATAATAATATTAAGGTGAGTTTCTTTACAAATGATTATAAAAATTCATCTTCTGCTAAGTATTATTATAATCTAGAAGGTGGAGATAGTGAATGGGAGATCTCAAATTCAAATACTCTTTTATTTGCTAACCTATCTCCTGGAAATTATACTCTTAAAGTAAAAGCTATTACTCAACATGGTGTATCAAGCGAAGAAGCTTCTGTAGATTTCACTATTAAGCGTTCTTTTTGGATAAGTAATCTTGCTATTTTTATTTATGTGATTATAATAGCAATAATAATATATTTGCAAATAAATAAATTAAAGAAACTAGATCAATTAGTTAATAAAAGACCACAGGAATTAAGAGGTGAGATGAAAAAAAATAAACAGCTATTTGAAAAAATAATAGCATTAGAGAAAAATAAAAATAATTATTTTGTTAATATGTCTCACGAGCTAAGAACTCCATTAAATGTACTAAATGGTTTAAATCAATTAATAAAAGGACTTTCAAAAAAAGATACTTTCATAACTCCAGATAAGCTTTCTTATTATATGGAAGTAATGGAAAGAAACTGTTCTAGACTATTAAACTTAATAAATAATTTAATAGACTATGCTAAAATTGAAAATAATAGTTATACACTTAATAAGAAAGATGAAAATATAGTATACTTGGTTGAAGAAATCGTTCTTGATATGAAGGACTATATAGAAGGAAAAGGAATAGATCTAATATTTGATACAGATACAGAAGAAAAAGAAATTAGCTGTGATAAATTAGAAATAGAAAGATGTATAGTGAATTTATTAGGTAATGCTGTCAAATTCACTCCTGAGGGTGGTTTAATCGAAGTTTTAATTCAGGACTTGAAAGATAAAGTAAAAATAAGCGTAAAAGACAGCGGTATTGGTATTCCAGAAGAAAAACAATCTATGATATTTGATAAATTTAATCAAGTAATAGATGATAACTCAAAGCAAAAAAAATGGTAGCGGATTAGGTCTTACCATAACTAAACATCTTATAGGTTTACATGGTGGAGAAATCTACGTAGAAAGCAAAGTTGGCGAAGGTAGTGAATTTATAATAGTACTTCCTGTAAACAATAACTAAGTAGTAAAAAATAAATTTAAAAGCAAGGGCATTTAATATATATTAAAAATCCCTTGCTTTTCTAGTTTTAACATATTAGAAATAATCGCGTAGATTTTAAACCTACACTATTGTTGTATTTATATATTTTATTATATATCCATATTATTTAATAAATTTTTAAGCTGTCTTAATTCATCAATAGATAATGTTATCCCCTTACCCATTTTAGCATGGTCTGGTGCCCAATCTCTTAGGTCATATTTAGCTTCTCTATTATTCCAGCTTATAAGATTTAGTTCTTTTGTCCATCCAGTACTACTTTCTGATACTACTCCAACTTCTTCTACTATATCATATTTTATATCTGCCATTTGTATAGTCCTTCTTTCTATCATTAGTTTCTATAGTAAATAATATACCATTATTTTATAAAATTTCAAAATAATATATACTTAATAATTATAGTATAATTTTACTGTATATCATTTTCACAAGCTTTGCTTTTTCTAAAGTATATATATACTCCTACTATACCTATAGCCATTATAAAAAAGCGAGATATAATAATATAAAAGTACTAAGTATAAAATAGATTGCTCTCTATTTATATTTAGTACTTTTATTAACTATATATATTATTTATTTATCTTAACAACTTTTCCAGGTATTCCAACTACAGTAGCCCCTTCAGGAACATCATCAAGAACTACAGAGTTAGCACCTATTTTAGAATTTGAACCTATTTTTATATTACCTAATACCTTTGATCCTGCTCCAATTACAACATTATCGCCTACAGTTGGATGTCTTTTTCCCTTTTCTTTGCCTGTACCACCTAAAGTTGTTCCATGATATATTGTTATTCTATCACCAAGTTCTGCAGTTTCACCTATAACAACACCCATCCCATGGTCAATTAATATTCCTGCTCCAAGAGTTGCCCCTGGATGTATCTCTATTCCTGTTAAAAATCTTGCTATTTGAGAAATTAATCTTGCTAAAAAAAGTAAATTTTTCTTATATAAAAAATGTGAAATCATATGTGCTAATCTAGCGTGTATCGATGGATATAACAAAAACACTTCTAACTTTGTTCTAGCTGCCGGATCATTTTCCATTATATATTCTATATCTTTTTTAATTTTATAAAACATTTAAATCGACCCTTTTTTATTAAAATTACTTTCCTTATTGCATAAATTATATAATTAAAATATTCCCATAGACATATATTTGTCTATTCCATCTGGTGCTACTGTAACTATCTTTTTATCAGGATACATTTCACATAATTTTAATGCCGCATATATATTAGCTCCTGATGATATTCCAACTAATATACCTTCCTTTTGGGCCATTATTCTAACACCTTCATAACTTTCTTCATCAGTTATAGTCATAACTTCATCTACAACATTTTTGTTATAGTTTTTAGGTATAAATCCAGCCCCTATTCCTTGTATCTTATGAGAGCCTTTTTTATTTTTAGATATAACTGGTGAACCTTCAGGTTCAACTGCAACTACTCTTATATTTGGATTTTGCTCTTTAAGATATTTGCCTACGCCACTTATAGTTCCGCCTGTTCCAACACCACATACAAATATATCTATATCCTTAACTTGATTATATATCTCAACACCTGTTGTTTCATAATGTGCTAAAGGGTTATATTCATTTTCAAACTGTTTTAAACTTATATAATTTGTATTTTCACTTAAAAGTTTATTCATCATTTCTATAGAGCCTTTCATACCTAAAGACCCATCTGTTAATATAAACTTAGCTCCATATGCTTTCATAAGAGTTCTTCTTTCTATACTCATAGTTTCTGGCATTACTATAATAACTTTGTACCCTTTTAAACTTCCTATCATAGACAAGGCTATACCTGTATTTCCACTAGTTGCTTCTACTAATACATCACCTTTTTTTAATATTCCATTTTTTTCAAGGTTTTCTACCATATAATAAACTGCTCTATCTTTTATACTCCCTGCTGGATTATACTTTTCTAGCTTTACATATAGATTGGAATTTCCTATATTATTTAATTTAATCATAGGAGTGTTTCCAATCATATCTAATACATTATTATTTATCATGCTAATCCCCTTCCACTTTATTTAGTTCATTTATTCAATTCATACATTTAAGGTATTTTCATAGCATTTTAGTATGAATTTATACCTATTATATTTATAGATATTCAATTTCTAAAAAGTATAATATACTTTTTAATATAAAATTTATAATTATTTAATTTTAAATGTATAATCTTCAAAATCTAGTCAATAATTTAAATATAATCCTCATTATATTACTCATAATATGCTCATTATTTTTTTATTTTTTATACTCCACAAAAAAGACAGGTTTTTAACCTGTCTTTTTATTATCTATTTAATTCTTTTATTACAAATTGTATATAAACATTTTTATAATGCATCCTTTTCTCAACTTACATTATCTATACTTTAAGTCTGTATAGTAAATATATAGTTCTTACTATAAATTTTATAAAACTTTTAAATAAATGTATAACTTCTATATATTTGGACATAATTTAAATACATCCTTATTATATTACTCATACTCATTTAATAAATATTTTTCATATTCCATAAAAAAGACAGGAATCGGGACCTGTCTTTTTTATATACTATTTATTAATTTTTCACTAAATACTAGTTTATTTTTAGAAAATGTACTCTTTTTCTGCTTTTTTATGATAATAGTCCATAATATAATTGATATTATAATATTTATAGGATTACAAAATAAATATACCTTTGATATATTTATTCCCATAGTAGAAGATGCTATGATTATAAAATTCCATAAAGTATGAAAAATTGCCAAAGGCAATATATTATTTAATATAATAGCCAGTGGTACAAAAGCAAACCCTAATAAACTTGAAGCTATTACATTAACTAAAGCTTGAATTAATGTTTTTCCAGCAAATATTGTTGTAATGTGCATAACTGAAAATCCTAAACTACTTATAATCATTGCACTTATTAAAGGTATTTTTCCCTTTAATGTGTTTAGTAACATTCCTCTAAACATTATCTCCTCTGAAAATCCTGCTATTAAAGTTCCTATGAATATAAGAACTAAACTTATTAAAGTAGTACTATTAAAGTATGATATGTTTTTATAAATCCCTTCTATAAATTTATATAACATGGATATTAATATAAAAATATATGGTATAAACCATACTAACTTATCTTTTTTTATCTTTGAAAATCCGATATCCTCTAGTTTATAGAATTTTTTTATAATATAAACTATATACCCAGATGATATAAGTTGAATTATAGAATTTCCTATTAATTGAGCTAATTTATTATCGCTTGTGATATCAAAACTACTCATTATCATTGATCCAATTATCATTATAAGTTCATAAACTATTATTGATCGTATTGATATTTTTAAATCTTCCAAAGAATCCCTCCAATTCCTTTGTTTCATTATATTATAACATAATTTAACATTATTCTCCTCATCATATTAATAATATAGTTTCCTTATACGTAAAAAGCCTTAAGTTAAATACTTAAGACTTTTTACTATTTAAAACTTTATAAATCTAGATTTCTTTGCTTTAATTTCTCTTTATTTATTAATATTAAACATATAAAAAATTCACTACGCTCATATCGCCAACGATATGACACTCGCTATCGCTTCGGTCACATCCGTTGCTTGAGCCACTGCGTGGGCGAAGTATTTCAAAATGTCATTTTTTACGTTTCTGAAACTATTGATATTATTTATATTTATAAATTATCCATAAAAATTTTATATCATAATTTCCTTGTACGTAAAAAAGGCTAGACTTTGGATACATCCATAATTCTAACCTTTTTAACTATTTATAACTATTACTACAAAATAATTTGAAGTATATGTCCAACAATTATTCCTGCATAATTTCCTAAAACATATCCCCATACACCAGCTATCATTGTAGGAACTATTAAACTATTCCATCCTTTAGCTATAGCCATAGCCACAGCTGTAGTTGGACCTCCTATACAAGCATTCGATGCAAGTAATAGTTCGTCTAATTTAAACTTAAACATTTTACCAACTAGTAAAGTTACAACTAAATGTATAGACACTGCTAGTATACAGAAAATTAATATAAATGCACCATTTTTTATTATTTCAGATATAGATGCAGGTACTCCAAGAACTACAAAGAATAAATAAATTAAAAATGTACCTATTTCCTCAGCTCCGTTAATTTCTTCTAATTGTTTAGAGAACACTGTAGCCACTATTAACATTAAAGTTGTCATTATTAGATACATATTTCCCAAAATAGAATTAGCTATTTTTAATATCATATTTGAAGTAGGTATTATTGCTGAGATATATTCAGATAATAAATTAGATAAACTTGCTACTGAAAAAGCAATTGCTAAAGAAACAGCTATATCCTTTAATGATATCTCTTTTTTTGTCCAATATGTAGAACTTCCTCCACTACTTTCTTCACCTTCTGTAGCCATACCCCATTTGTTTTTGAAAAATAATATTGAAGGTATTGACATAGTTACAAAGAAATATACAGCCATAACTAAATTATCAGCTACTATTGTTGCATTAGTTATATTTTCTGGAGTTTTAAAAGCATTTGTCATTGCAACAAAATTAGCTCCTCCTCCAATATATGAACCAGTCATCATTCCAGCTATCTCAGCTATATGTGGTATTAGTGAACTTAGTAAAAATGCTGATATAAACGTACCTGCTACTGTTCCTAGTGCTGATACATGAAATGCACCTAACATTTTTCCACTTTCATTTTTAACCTTTTTTATATCTGCTTTTAATAATAAAAGTGGTATTGCAACTGGCACTACATATGTCCAAACTGAATCATATACACTACTTTCTGTAGGTATTATTTTTAAATTTGCAAATATAATTGCTCCTAATAATGCTATAATTGCACCTGTTACCTTAGATGCCCATTTGTATTTTTGTTCAAGTACTATACTTATCGCAGACCAAACTACTAAGAACGTCCATAGCATCCACGTATTATCACTACTTATCAATGAATTCATCTTATCTCCTCCTCTTTATGTCTTACTCAAAGTAGATTTTACCATATATGATATATTTCATCATAGGACCACTCCCCTTGCTTTTTCAGTATATAGTGGTCTATAAAATAATAATAGGATACCAACATTGGTATCCTATTTCATAATATATAAAAATTATGAACCTTAGTTGTATATTACATATCTTAATAACAAAAACTAACATAGTCTAATTTTAATATATCATAAATTATAAAATTATCATATATAAATATTTTCAATATTAGTTTTTTAAAAGAGTAACATATGTATAGGCAAAATCATACAGACTTAATAAAATAGCTAGACATTTGAATATTAATGCCTAGCTATTTTTAACTATTATAAATCTCATAATTATCTAACAGAACTTTTATTTATAATATTACAAATATATTTTTTAATAATTTAATTTTATGTTCCACAATATGTTTTATAAGGACAACTTGAAGGCTTTGGAAGCATTGTGTAATCATCTTGATCATTTGAATAATCATATGGTCTTGAAAGTACATCAAGAAGCTTCATCATAACACTTAAATCCCCTTTATCAGCAGCTTCTATTGCTTCTTCTACTCTATGATTTCTTGGAATCACATAAGGATTAGATTCCTTCATAAGTTTATTAACTTCTTCACTTGAATTTGGTTGTCTCTTTAGTCTTTCTTGCCAACTATCATACCAATTTTTAAATTCATCGCTAATAAACATTCCTTTATCCATATTATTTTTAGTAGTTAAAGAAACAAAAGTGTTAGTATAGTCTTCATTATACTTTTCCATCATACTAAGTAAATCTTCAATGATAGCTTTATCTAGCTCTTCTTCATTAAATATACCAAGCTTTGATCTCATTATAGATATCCAATTGTTATAATATATTTCATCGTAATCAGAAATAGCCTCTTGAGCTATATTTATAGCTTCATTTTGATCTTCATCTAGAAGTGGCAATAAGCTTTCTGCAAATCTACATAAATTCCATCCTAGCATTTTAGGTTGATTTTTATATGCATATCGACCATATACATCTATTGAACTAAATACAGTATCTGGATTATAAGTATCCATAAAAGCACAAGGTCCATAATCAATAGTTTCTCCACTAATGGTCATATTATCAGTATTCATAACTCCATGTATAAATCCAATACATTGCCATTTAGAAACAAGACTTGCTTGAGCTTTTATTACTTCTTTTAAAAAGTTAATGTACTTATTTTCATCATCTTCTATATATGGATAATGTCTTTTTATTGAGTAATCAGCTAATTCTTTAAGTTGTTCTTTATTTCCCCACTGTGATATATATTGAAAAGTTCCAAATCTAATATGACTAGACGCCACACGAGTTAGGATTGCACCTTCTTTTACAGTTTCTCTAATTACATGTTCTCCCGTTTTTACTACTGCCAAGCTACGTGTTGTTGGAATTTTAAGATTATACATAGCTTCACTTATTATATATTCACGAATCATAGGTCCAAGTACTGCTCTTCCATCCCCTCCACGAGAATATGGAGTTTTTCCTGATCCTTTAAGTTGTATATCATATCTTTTTCCTGATGGTGTTATTTGCTCCCCTATTAATAAAGCTCTTCCATCTCCGAGCATCGTAAAATGCCCAAATTGATGCCCTGCATAGGCTTGTGCAATAAAAGCACCTTCCTGTATAGTTTCACTCCCAGATAGTATTTTTACGCCTTCCTCAGTTTTTAAATAATTACTATCTAATCCCAACTCTTTTGCTAATGTGTCATTTAAAATAATTAATTGCGGAGATGATACAGGATTTAAATTTATCTTACTAAAAAATACCTTAGGAAGATTTAAATAACTATTGTCTAGGTTCCATCCTATGTCTTTAGATTCTTTTTTATCTTTCATTTTTTCTCCTTTATGTATCGCTTATTAATTTACATTATATTAACTTGTAACCTATATCAAACTTATGATATGCATTTTATATTAATTTATTATACCCTTATTAACCTTTTCCAATAATTTTCTTATCTTATTAGAGTTTAAATTATAACTATATCAAAGCCTAATAAAGAATTTGTAGTTCCTTTATCAGTTGTTGTTGATATATATTCACTCTATCCTTTTTATAGCAATACTTTAAAATACTTGTTATATCAAACTCCAATAAAATCAAATATAAAATAGTAGTTTAACTTATTATTTATATTACTTTTTTCTTTTTTTATATCCAACATATTCCATATTTCGACACTTTATCATATAATATAATTTAGTAATTATTTGAAAGAAATGAGGATTTATATGAGAAAAAAACTTACATGTATAGATATATCAAAACTACTTGAATTAAAAAAGATGTTACTAGAAGAAAAGTTTTTAAAAATATCAACTACATTTTTCTTAATATTTGACCCAGTATGTATATCTATATTTAACAATTATATTAGTAAAGAAGTTAGCGAATTATATCTATTATTAAGAATTGCAATGATGTTTTTTGCATTATTTAATCTATTTTTATTTACATCAAATGAGTTTATAACATTTTGTTGTAATCCATCAGTTGAAAAAGATTTAAACAATTTGCGTAATTTAGATATTGAAAAATATAATGATGCTTCTAATATTTTTAGAAAAATATTTTTTACTCATGTGAAATATTTATGTTTAGTAATATTATGTGTAATTTGTTTATATAAAGGAACTTCAATAATTTTTAATTCAGATTACATAGTTTCTTCTCTTTGTATAATATTACTTAATATATTAATTGGACTTATTTCTATATTTATAGATAAAAAATCTAAAAGTATAAATATATATTTTTAAAATCTTATAGCTATAATTAAATAATAAATTAATATATAAATCTCAAAGTTAAAAGAGTATGACTTGAAAAATTTTTAAGTCATACTCTTTTATAAAATTCTTCACATATCAATTATTTTGATTATCAAAAAATGTTTACTTTTATGCTTGTTTCATGATACTATAATATTACTTAGTTAATCAAAGTATTTGGAGGACTTATAAATAATGATAAAAATATTATGTGATAGTATAACGGATTTACCAATTGAAATAATAAAAAAACACAATATAGATATAGTTCCACTAACAGTTATATTTAATGAAAAAGAATATTTAGACAGAGTTGATATAACTACTAATGAGTTTTACAAAATGCTTAGAGAAAATGATACTATGCCTAAAACATCTCAAGCTACATATGCTCAATTTGTAAAATTCTTTGAAAAATATAAAGATGATGAAATTCTTTATCTTGCAGGTTCATCAGCTGCATCTGGAACTTACCAAAGTGCCGTACTTGCAAAAGGAGATGTAGATGCTAATATAACTATATTTGACACTTTCAATCTTTCTATAGGTGCTGGTCCACTAGTTATAAAAGCTTGTGAGATGGTTGAAAAAGGATTATCTGTTGATGAAATAGTTAAGAACTTAGAAAACCTTAAAAACGATATAGAAGTTATCTTCTCTGTTGATACATTAGAGTACTTAAAAAAAGGGGGTAGAATATCATCTACTAAGGCTGCTCTAGGAAGTTTACTTAATATAAAGCCAATACTTAATGTTAAAGATGGTTTAGTTGTTCAAAAATCTCAAGTAAGAGGTAAAAAACAAATATTCACTAGTTTAGTAAATTCTTTAGTTGAAAAGTATGGAGATGATTTAACTGATAGAACTATTTTCCTTGGTTGTGGAGACAACAAAGAAGATTTAGAAACACTAAGAGAAACTTTATTAAAACATGCTAAGGTTAAAAATGTTTACGATGTTAATATAGGATGTGTTATCTGTTCTCACTCTGGACCTGGAGTAATAGGAATATCTTGTATGTAATCTAAAATTCACTTTGCTCAAAATATTACTTATTACAAAAAGTAGCTTATGATTAAATAAGCTACTTTTTATTATTTACTAAAATATATTTTATATTAAGATTTTATATTATTTTAACATGTAGATAGTAATATTTTTTACTCCCCACTCATTACATTTTGCTTCACTTTCCATAAATATATCTATTCTATTACCTTTTATAGCACTTCCACAATCTTCAGCTGTAAATACCTTGTCAAACTCAGGTATATAAACTTTTGAACCATAAGGTATTACACTTGGATCAACTGCTATAGTCGTTCCCTCTGTCGGTACAGTACCTGTAGATGTTATAGTATCTCCTGCATAAGCTGTAGCCTTAACATCTAAACTTACTGTGTTACTTTCATCAATATTAGATGCATCTATAACTTTATTACCAGCAGTTATATATTTTGTATAAACATATCCTACAGTATCATTTATTTTTACCTTACTCCAATCGCCTTCATAATCTAATATAGTTACACTAGTATTTTTATCTAATACTTTATAGATATCTGAATTTATTGACGCTCCTTTACGGAAGTTAACTCTATCTGAATTTACGTATCCATTATTATATGTTAATTCTTGTTTATTATCATTTTGTGTATTCTCATTATTGTTTATTGTATCGGCAAAGGCTAATCTGTTAAAGCCTAACATAACAGTCATAGCAACTGTAGACATGATTAGTTTCTTTTTCATAATAGTCCCTCCAATTTTTTGTTACCGTTTTGTTACTTTTAGTATATCGTAAAATCTCTATAATGTCTTAAAAAATATAAAATTACATTTATTTACTACTTATTACAACTATTTCTATTTCAATTTTCATATATGAAATTTTCATTATATATCAACACCTACGCCCTTTCTTAGCTCTCTTTTTCTTTATAATATTTAGATTCAAACTATATTTTTATAGTAAAAATAAACAATCTAGTTCTAAGTTATATAAACCTTAATAATGAAAAGCTAATATGGCTTTAGCAACGAGTCGTCAAATTAATTAATCCCGCCAACGATATTTCACTTGCTACCACTTTGAGCAACGTGTTGGGTAAATATTTCGCACACATCTAATGCTGAAATTATCATTTTTTATGTTTTAAATTTATTAATCTTATCCTAAAATCTAAAATTTTTATATCATAGTTTCTTATACGTAAAAAATTCGCTTCGCTCATGTCGCCAACGACTTCGTCCGTTGCTCAAAATCTTTTTTACGCTCAAAACCAGTTGATTGATATTACTTACATTCAGAAGTTATACACATTTTTTAAAATATTATAATATCCTTAAGCGTAAAAAAGCCCTATAGATAAATTTCTATAGGGCTTTTTATTTTATGCTTCTTTATCTAAAGGCTTTTTTAAAACTGCTAATAAAGCCATACCTACTATTGAACCAACTACTATTGCTACTAAATACATAATAGGATTTGTAACAACTGGTACAACAAATATTCCACCATGAGGTGCTCTAAGCGATGCATTAAATAACATACTTAATGCTCCTGCAACTGCTGAACCTACAGCACAAGCTGGTATTACACGAAGTGGATCTGCTGCTGCAAAAGGTATTGCACCTTCAGTTATAAATGATAATCCCATTACATAATTTACTTTACCAGACTCTCTTTGTTCCTTAGTAAATCTATTTTTAAAGAATGTTGTACAAAGAGCTATTGCAAGTGGCGGTACCATACCTCCTGCCATTACTGCTGCCATTATTTCATATTGACCTGCATCAAGTGATGCTACACCAAATACATAAGCAGCTTTATTTATAGGACCACCCATATCTATTGCCATCATAGCACCTAATACTAAACCAAGTAACACTTTTGAAGTTCCACCAAGACTAGCTAAGAAGTTAACCATAGCATTATTTATTGCTACAACTGGAGGAAGTACTATAAATGTCATTATTATACCAATTAAAAGTGTACCAAATAGCGGGAATAATAATACTGGTTTTATACCCTCTAAAGACTGTGGAAGTTTACTAAATAACTTTTTAAGTCCTACAACTAAGTATCCTGCTAAGAAACCTGCTATTAAAGCACCTAAAAATCCTGCTCCACCATCTTTTGCTATAGCACCACCAACAAATCCTACTACAAGAGCTGGTCTATCAGCAATTGAATAAGCTATATATCCAGCTAAAACTGGTAGCATAAAACTAAATGCTAAATCTCCAATACTCTTTAATGTTGCTGCTACTGGAGTGTTTGAACCAAAGTTTGCTCCACCTACTTGACCAAGCATTGTATCTATTAAAAATGCTACTGCTATTAATATCCCACCTGCAACAACAAATGGTAACATATTTGAAACACCATTCATTAAGTGTTTATATATTTTTCTACCAATGCTTTCATTTTCATTATCTTCATTATTTGATACTACATCACCACTGTGATTATAAATTGGTGCATCACCTTTTGATGCTCTTTCTACAAGTTCATCTGCTTTGTGTATACCATTAGCAACTTTAGTTATTATAACTTTCTTTCCATTAAATCTTGCCATTTCAACATTTTTATCTGCTGCTACTATTATACACGTTGCATTTTCTATTTCTTCTTTAGTTAATATATTTTTAGCTCCTGAAGAACCGTTAGTTTCTACCTTTATAGATACTCCCTTTTTCTCTCCAGCCTTTGCCAAACTTTCAGCTGCCATAAAAGTATGAGCTATTCCTGTTGGACAAGCTGTAACTGCAAGTACTGTAGGATATTTAGAATCAATAACTACTTCTTCTACAACTTCTCTTGATTCTTCAGGGAATTTTTCACTTTCTTTTTTATCTATTAAAGCTATAAATTCATCTACTGAAGTTGCATTTATTAAGCTATTTCTAAATTCTTCATCCATAAGTATTGTAGATAATCTTGATAATACTTCTAAGTGAGTATCATTAGCTCCATCTGGTGCTGCTATCATAAAGAATAAATGAGATAAACTTCCATCAAAAGATTCATAATCTATACCATCTTTTGATACCCCAGAAGCTAAACATGCTTTATTTACTGCTTTAGTTTTTGCATGAGGTATTGCAACCCCTTCTCCTATTCCTGTTGTACTCATTTCTTCACGAGCTATTATTGCTTTTTTGTATTCTTCTTTATTATTTAAATTTCCACTGTTTTCTACTAAATCTATCATTTTATCTATAGCTTCTATTTTAGTAGATGCTACTAGATCTAGTGTTACAGACTTCTTATCTAATAAATCTGTTATTCTCATTTTAATCACCTTTCTATGATTTAAATTTATAATACATTATCATATTTTATATTTTTAACTTCTATCTCATTTACTAACCTATCTATATAATCTTTAGTTGCTAAATCATTTGAAAATGCTGTAGCACTTCCACATGCTGCACCTAATTTTAAAGCTTCTTCATATTTATTAGTATTTAAGTACCCTGCAATAAACCCTGCAACCATAGAGTCCCCTGCTCCTACAGAGTTTTTAACAGTTCCTTTTGGTGTGTTACTTAAAAATACCTCATTATTTTCTGTAAGAAGTAATGCGCCATCTTTTCCCATAGATATTAATACATTTCTTGCTCCCATATCTTGTAGTTTTTTAGCATACTTAGCTATATCTTCTATAGAGTTTAGCTTTACATTAAACATTTCTTCTAATTCATGATTATTTGGTTTTATTAAAAATGGATTATATTTTAATACATTTAATAATAATTTTTTAGTTGCATCTACTACAATTTTTATATTTTTATCTTCTAATCTCTTCATTATATTTTCATATAATTTATCATCTACAGTAGATGGTATACTTCCTGCAAGGACTAATATATCATCAATTTTTAAATTATCTATTTTATTATAAAGTTTTTGTAAATCTTCTTCACTAATGTTTGGACCATTTCCATTTACTTCTGTTTCTTCATTACTTTTTATTTTTACATTTATTCTAGTAAATCCGTTTGAAAGTTCAATAAAATCGCAGTTTAGATTTTTTGCAATCATAGAATCTACTATATATTTCCCAGTAAATCCACTTATAAATCCTAGTGCTATATTTTTATATCCTAATTCATTAAGTATATTACTTACATTTATTCCTTTTCCACCAGGATATATATTTTCTTCATTTACTCTATTTACACTACCATGATTTAAGCTATCTAACTCTATAACATAGTCTATAGATGGATTTAGTGTTACTGTATATATCATCTATTTCCCTCCTCTTGTTTCTTTATATTTATATAATAAGTTGAAAATGTTTTCCGTGAAAGCCAAAAAATTTCTCTTAGTTAAAAGAGAAATTTATCTATATTTATTATTTATTAATTTTTAATTTATATACTTTAATTATTTAAATAATTTTATAAATTTTTCATAGCTTTTATTTTCGCATATACTTATTACCTTGGCAATAGAATCTACCCTTTTATATATTTTTGAAAATACCTCTTCATAGTCTAGTATTTTCTCTTTATCTAAAGCAAGCATTATAACCAATCTTACTTTTCCTACTTCCCAGGAAATAGGTTCTTTTAATATTCCTATAGCTACTTTATTTTCGTATACTTCTCCTTTAGCACCATGAGGTATAGCTACCATATTTCCGATTTCTGTAGTTGCTATTGTTTCTCTTTCAAAATATGATTGCCTCATAGTATCATCTATATATCCTTTTTCAACTAACTTTTTAGACATTATATCTATTACTTGTGAACGAGTTTCAGCTTTTATATCCTTAAAAAATAATTCTCTGCTAAATAAATTTTGTATGTCTAAATCTATATAAACATTTTCTGTTTCAATATACTTTTCTATTAGTTTTATTTCCTTATCAGTAAGCATTGGAGATACTTTTATTACATTAACATTTTCTAAATTTACTTCAACTGTAGATATTACAAAATCTATATCTAAAACATTTATATAATCTATTAAATACGAAGGGATTACTTTTATTATTTCTAATTTTCCTTTAAATATATTCTCAAGCTTAGATTTTATTAACATGGATGTACCTACACCGGAAGTACATACTATTATAGTTTTATATACTTTTTTTTCGTCCCTTTTATCAATTCTTTCAAGTGCTCCACCTATATGAAGGGCAATATTTTCAACTTCATCTTCACTTATTTCCATATTTAAGTTTTTTTCTATTCTCTTTTTCGCTATTTTCCCAAGCTCAAAGGCAAAAGGATATTTAAGCTTTATTTCCCCAGCAGTTATTTCATATTGATTTATACCTAAATCAGCTCTTTTGTATAAATTACTTATATGATTAAATAAACACTCTTCAAATACTTTATCATGTGATAGATTTATAGATGTTGCAATATTTAAATCTCTACAAAATTCTTTTATAGCTTTTCTTATTAAAAGTTGTTCATCTTCACTTATAGGCTTTTCCTTTTTACTTTTATATTTTTTTATATATTCTTTTATAAAATCACTTTGATTAGTATTATTTCTACTTAAGTATATACTTATATAGTTTACTATATTTTTAAACTCATTATCTGTTAAAATCATATTTTCATAACTTAATGTATCTAATAAAATTTTCTTTATGCTAAATAGATTTTCAATTATATTATTATTTAAAAAGTCTTTTATATTTAAACTATTATCAACTTTATTTGAATAATTTATTATAAATTTGATTATATCTTCTTCTGATGCTTCTATACAAATTCCCTGTTTATGTTTTGAACTTATTTTTAAATTATATTCATTTAATATTTTCTTAACTTCTTTTAAATCATTTTTAACTGTTGAAAGACTTACATACATAGAGTCTGCTAAGTCCTCTAGCTTTATAGTATCTTTATCTGTAGAGCTTATATTTATAATCTTCTTTATTATGTATTCAACTCTATCGTAATCATATAAATCACTATTTTTAATGTCTATATCATCAAGATTTCCTTCTATCTTATACCCTATACCTCTTATTGATACAATTTCACAATTTTTAAGTTCTTTATTTACCTCCTTTATTTCATTTTGTATGGTTTTTGTAGAACACCCTATTTCTTGTGATAGTGCAAGGCTACTTACAGGCTCTACTGAATTTAATAATATTTTTATAATGCTTAATGCTCTTGTGTTCATAGTTTACTTCACCTTTTGGTTGTATTTAAAATATCATTCTATTTAAAATCTATTTAAAATCTATTTAAAATATACTCTACTTTTATTTTTTTTGTCAAATAATACAAATCTATTACAATGATAAGTAACTTCATTTAACCATATTATAAATTTAAGTTTGAATTGATTAAATGAAGTTACTGTAATTTATAATTTTTTTATAATTTTTGCTGGTGTTCCTTCCATAATACAATTGTCTCCTACATCTTCTATAACTATTGATGAATTTTTAACTATGCTTTTTTTGCCTATACATATCTTTGGTATTACTAAAACATCTTTGCCTATACTAGTTAATGAATCTAACTTTACAAGCTTGCCTAGGCTAGATGATTGTAATAAATTAACATAGTCTTCAACTATAACATCTTCATCTATTATACATCCATTATTAATTATTACATGATTACCTATTTTAGTATTATCTTTTATATTAACTTCATCCATTATTATACTTCCTTTGCCTATAGATACATTCTCTCCTATATGCGTTTTAGGATGAATAACTGTGTAATAATCAAATTCCTGAAATTTATCTGCTATTTCTTGTCTAGTCTTATTATTTTTTATAGCTATTATAAAACTAGTGTCTTCATCATTATATAAATTAGCATTATCTATTTTATCTAGTATTTTATATCCTTTTACATCATTTTTTTCTTCGTTATTATCTAATATACCCTTTATACTTATTTCCTCTCCAAATCTTATAAGAGCTTCTATACATTTAATAACTCTACGAGCATATACATCTGAGCCTATAATTATTAAATTTTTCATAAATCATGCCTCCTTGATGTATTTTAATAAATTAATAGTATCTAAATTTTGACTTTATAATCAAAAAAAACACTTAATTTCACTTTATTTTATGATTTTAAAACATATTATGTTACTTATTCTGTGTAAGTTTTATAGTAATCGAACTTAATAATAAATGTACATAATGTGTATCAAATCAACATTTATCTTAGAACTTGTAAAATAATTATAGATTACTTTTAAATATTATAATTAGTTTCATCAGTTGCTTGAGCTACTTCGTTGGCGAAGTATTTCAAAAATTTATTTTTTTGCGATTATCAGCAAAATTTTTCATACCATAGTTTCATTATATATGCAAAAAAGAAGATTAACCTTTAAGGCAACCTTCTTTTTTTATAATTTTATTTTACATATTTAATTGTATTAATCTATTGTGCTAGTTATTTTACTAAGTATATTGAAATTACTATATAAAGTTTTTTAACTATCAAAATATATATTGCTAGAATATAGTATTTTCAGTAATCATATTTTAACTAGCACAACGAGTTATATTATTTAATTTACATCTAAATCCATTAAGTATTCACTTATTTTATCGCTCACTTGCATCAATTTATCTGAATTGTATCCAAGTATCTTAATACTTATATAATTATATTGGGTGATAGATGCAGCTCCTTCAACATCGCTATTTTTTAAAATATCCCTAATAGTATTTAAAACTTCATTATTATTTGTAAAGTTTGCTATTAGTATATTTGCAAAATGAGTATATCCTTCATACATACCGAAATTCTCTATATCAATCTCTTTTGGATTATAATTAGTATTATCTACATATACAAGCTTATTATCGCATTCAACTTCTACATATGATTTATAATATTTATATTTAAACTTTTCACCATGTGCTACTCTTCCACAATTTATAATATCCATAAATATTAACTTAGATGATGAATCTTCAAGTTTTATATTTATATTACTTTTAAAAGCAGAGTCTTTGAAAGGAATTGTAGGAAGTAAGTTATATCTTAAAAAGCTATTCTTACCTATATATATATCACAGTCTCTAGTTGCATCTTCATCTATCATAGTATGTATTTTTTCAAAAGACTGTGAAGTAAGTTCCATCTTGGTGTTATCACCTAAAGTTATATCATACTCTTGAACATCACCTTCTAAAGTTCCTGCTGAAGATGACATAATTATAACTTTTATAAAATCATCACTTTTATAAAATGGTGGAGCAACCTTAAATGGTGAAGTAAAATAAACATCATCAAGTATAGTTTTGCCATTTTTATTTAATGTTCTTATTTTTACCCTTGAAATTTCTGCATATTTATTACTCATACTGATTTAACCCTTCTAATAATACATTGGATTTTATCCAATCTACAACATCATCTACTCCTTCCATACCTCTAATATTAGTAAATATGAAAGGTTTATCATCTCTCATTTTCTTTGAGTCTCTTTCCATTACAGAAAGATCTGCTCCAACATATGGTGCTAAATCAATTTTATTTATCACTAATAGATCAGAACGTGTTATTCCTGGTCCACCTTTTCTAGGTATTTTATCACCTTCAGCTACATCTATTACAAATATTGTAGCATCTGATAATTCTGGACTAAATGTTGCTGATAAGTTGTCTCCTCCACTTTCTATAAATATTATATCAAGATCTAAAAACTTATTAGCTAATTCATCAACTGCTTCTAGATTCATAGAAGCATCTTCTCTAATTGCAGTATGAGGACATCCTCCAGTTTCAACACCAACTATTCGCTCCATTGGTAGTATAGAGTTTTTATGTAAAAACTCTGCATCTTCTTTTGTATATATATCATTAGTTATTACACCTATGCTATAATCCTTTGACATTACTCTTATTAATTTTTCTATTAAAGCAGTTTTACCAGAACCTACTGGTCCTGCTACTCCTATTTTTACGTAAGAAATAAAAATCCCTCCATTTCATTATGACATATAAAGTCTTGAGTAAAGATTTTCATGTTGCATACATCTTATATCAAATCCTGGTGTTGATAAACATAAGTCATCTATTGTTAATTCATCCAACTTATTAATAACTTCTTCAAATATATCATGCGATTTATAAAGTAATTGCTGCCCTTGAGTTTGGCTAAGAGGAATACTTTTTACACAGTTTGTAATTGTTGACGATGTATAAGAGTATAGAAAGCCCTCTATTGCTCTTTCCCTTTCAATCCCTACTGACTGGCAAAATACTCCATATGCAACAGTATGCGTAGGTAAATTATTTTTACTTTTATTCACATAATCTAAAAAGTTATTATTTTTATAATTAATCTCAGTACTTAATAATGTTTTTATAAATCTTGAGCCTAATTTTTGACTTGCCAATCTTATTTCTTTAGGTGATTTACTTGCATTTAATATATTATCTAATCTTATTAGTTTATCTAAACGTTCTTTATCGGCATATTCATATGATAAATTTATAGCCAATAGTTCACTATACAAGAAGTTAAATTTTAAATTACACTTTAAATATTCAAATGCTGTATCTACATTTGTAACCAACTTCTTTTGTATATATGTTTCAAGGCCATATGAATGACTATACGCTCCTATTGGAAATAAAGAATCATTTATTTGAAATAGCATAAATAAATTTTTATCTATAGAACTTTTCATGTGTCTATCCCTTCATTAATATTTTAATGATGATGTGCATTTATAGATGATGATATACTTTTATTAAAATCAAATTGAATTTCTTCTACTGTAACATTTGCTCCTATTTTTTCTAGCATTTCTTTCATTGGCTCACTATATATTGTTATAAACTCATTGTGGCTACTTCCTTCAAATAAAGTAGCATGTCTATTGCCTATCTCATAACAAACCTTTGGAACTAAATGAGTATCATCAACTTTAACAACTAATGCTTTATCTTTGGGGATATTAACAGCTATAACATTATCTTCATTTATAGCTAGTACATCACCTTGACGAAGCCCTCTTGTTAATATATCATTATCTAATTTTATACCTACCTCAATTCCACTTTGGCTAGTTTTTCTATGAAGCTTTTTAAATGCTTCATGCCATTCAATATCTACATAATCAATGTTACTATTTTTAAATTGTTCATCATTTATATTTCCAATTACTTTTTCAACTAACATATAAACTCCTATTTACCATAATTCTGTTAATATCATAAATCCTGGTATCCAAGCTGTAACTATACCTTCAAATACTGCTAAATATGGTACAAAACTTAGATGTTTCTTTAATACATTTTCGATAAAACCTGTTAGCCATAAAATACCCCATAGTATCCATATTACAGCCATTCTCCAGTCACCATTTACAAAATACTCTATATAAGCTGCTGGTACTGAGTTAATTGCAACGAATAAACTATACCAACCATATAATCTAGGATCTAAATTAAATATAGAGTTTACAGCTACAAATAAATATGTAAATCCAAATAATAGCCCTGTAGCTGCTGAATAGAAATCTCCTATATCATTCATTGCTTGAAAGTCTCCATGTACTATAGTTATAATATTAATAGTTATAGACAATAAACCTACAAAAACATTCATTACTGCTGCTGATTTAGCATCAATATTAGTAATTCTTGCAATACCATTATTTATTAATACTATACCTACGTATAATAAAACTACTCCTAACATTTTTATCTACCTTCTTTTTAGAATAAATTATATCTTTGAGCTAAAGGCAGTTCTTTTGCTGGTTCACATTTTAGTAAAACACCGTCTGCTTTAACTTCATATGTTTCTGGATTTACTGTTATTTCTGGTGTTGCATTATTTAATACCATGTCTTTTTTACCTATATTTCTACAGTTTTTAACTGGGTAAACAGTCTTTTTAAGACCTAATTTTTCATTTATTTTATTTTCATATGATACTTTTGATACAAAAGTTAAACAGCTTTTATATTTAGCTTGTCCATGAGCTCCAAACATAGGTCTATATATTACTGGTTGTGGAGTAGGTATAGATGCATTAGGATCTCCCATTTTAGCTGCAACTATCATACCACCTTTTATTATCATTTCTGGTTTTATTCCAAAGTAAGCATTATTCCATACAACTAAGTCTGCAAATTTACCAACCTCAATAGATCCTATATAATCAGAAACTCCTTGTGCTATAGCAGGATTTATAGTATATTTTGCTACATATCTTCTAGCTCTAAAGTTATCATTATCTCCCTTTTCTTCCTTTAATGGACCACGTTGTAGCTTCATTTTGTGAGCAGTTTGCCAAGTACGAGTTATAACTTCTCCAACCCTACCCATAGCTTGAGAGTCAGAACTCATTATACTAAATACACCCATATCATGAAGTACGTCTTCTGCTGCTATTGTTTCCGGTCTTATTCTTGAGTCTGCGAATGCAACGTCTTCTTCTATTTTTTTACTTAAGTGGTGACAAACCATTAACATGTCTAAGTGCTCATCTATTGTATTTACTGTATATGGCATAGTTGGGTTTGTAGATGCTGGTAATACATTTGAAAAAGCTGCTGCTTTTATTATGTCAGGTGAATGTCCTCCTCCTGCACCTTCTGTATGGAATGTATGTATAGTTCTTCCAGCTATGGCTTTTATTGTATCTTCCACATATCCGGCTTCATTTAATGTATCTGTATGTATTGCAACTTGGACGTCATATTCATCAGCTACACTTAAGCATGTATCGATTACTGCTGGAGTTGCTCCCCAGTCTTCATGTATTTTAAGCCCTACTGCTCCTGCTAATATTTGTTCTTCTAATGCTCCAGGTGTTGAACAGTTTCCTTTACCATAAAATCCTAAGTTTATTGGATATTCTTCTGCTGCTTCAAGCATTCTTTCCATATTCCAAGGTCCTGGTGTACATGTAGTAGCATTAGTTCCATCTGATGGTCCTACTCCACCACCGATCATAGTTGTTATACCACTATATAGCGCTGTTGGTATTTGTTGTGGAGATATAAAGTGTATGTGAGTATCTATACCACCAGCAGTAACTATTGCACCTTCTGCAGAAAGAGCTTCTGTAGATGCACCAACTACCATATTATAATCTACTCCATCCATAATATCAGGATTTCCAGCTTTACCTATTCCAACTATTTTTCCATCTTTTATACCAATATCAGCCTTAACAATACCCCAGTAATCAAGTATTAATGCATTAGTTATTACTAAGTCTAAATCTCCATTTTTACTAGTTCCTGTAGCTGATTGACCCATACCATTTCTAAGACTTTTTCCACCACCAAATTTACATTCATCTCCATAAACTGTGTAGTCTTTTTCTACTTCTATAAATAAATCTGTGTCTCCAAGTCTTACTTTATCTCCAACAGTTGGACCATACATTGATATATACTTACCTGCTTCTATTTTTTGACTCATATTTATCACCTACCTTATTTAATAAATCCTTTTATTTTTGCATTATCTAATGACCTTTTTATAGTAGTGTCATTTATTTGTGCTTCTGTCAATCCATTAAATCCAAATACTCTCTGACTACCACCAAACTCAACTAAATTAACTTCTTTTTCTTCTCCTGGCTCAAATCTAACCGATGTTCCTGATGCTATATCTAAGTGCATTCCATATGCTTTTTCTCTATCTAATTTTAATGCTTTATTAACTTCAAAAAAATGATAGTGAGATCCCACTTGTATAGCTCTGTCTCCAGTATTTGCAACTTTTAATGTTATTGAATTTTTACCTTCATTTATAGTAATTTCTTTTCTAGCTGGCTTTATTTCTCCTGGTACCATAATTTTCACCTCTTTTTATTGAATTGGGTTATGCACAGTTACTAATTTAGTTCCGTCTGGAAATGTTGCTTCAATTTGAACTTCATGTAAAACTTCAGCAACTCCCTCCATAACATCTTCTTTAGTAAGAATTTTTGTTCCTAGTCTCATCAACTCTGGAACTGACTTTCCTTCTCTTGCTAATTCTAAAAGTTCTGATGATATAAGTGCAGTTGATTCTACAAAGTTTAATTTTATTCCTCTATTTTTTCTATCTTTTGCTAATTCTCCTGCACAATGTAAAAGCAATTTTTCAATTTCTTTAGGTGTTAATCTCATAAACTTCTCCTTATATCTAAATTTCTATACCTTTGTAATTATTTACAATTTTTGTTATTATATTCTGAATTATCCATTTCTATATTAATAATTTCCTTATATATAAAAAATACTTTTATCATATTGATAAAAGTATTTTTAAATTTATGTTTTTAGTTGCAGTAATAAAATAAATATTGTTTATAATACAATGTTTATATCTTTTCCACAGTAATCACATTTGTTATCATCTATGTGCACTGTAGTTGTGTATATACCTCTAGTTAATAATTTTTCATTACAATCAGGACAATAAGTATTATTATCAACACCTGCCACATTACCTATATATACATAACTTAAATATTTCTTTGCAATATCTCTAGCTTTTATCATATTTTCTATATCTGTAGGTGGATTATTTAAGTTATATCTTGGAAAATATCTACTTAAATGTAGAGGTATATTTTTATCAACACTAGCTATAAACTTAGCTATATTTTCTATTTCATCTATTGAGTCATTTTCACCACTTACCATAAGTGTGGTGATTTCTATATGACAATACTTACTAGCTAAAGCTATTGTATCTAAAACAGGTTCTAACTTTGCACCACATATATTATTGTAGTATTTATTTGTATATCCTTTTAAATCTATATTCATAGCATCAATATATGGAAGTATTTTTTCTAATGTTTAACTGTTCTTCTACTGTATCAACCCCTTCAATGTCTGGCAATAAAAGACCTCTATTTTGTCCTTTACTTACTATTACTCCATATATTTTAGGATTTAATTCTTCTTTTATAGCTTTAATAGGATTTGTTAGTACATCTACTGATATATCAATATCTACAAGCTCATCTTCTGTTACTTCTAAAATCTAGGGTCTGCAATTGCTGCTTGTATTGCATTTCTTATTATTTCATTTGCCACACAATCAGTTGTTGGAAAAATAGTTCCTATACACCCTCTTAGTTGTCCAAACTTTTTAAGAGATACAAATACTCCATGTCTTTCTTCAAGCATTTCTCTAGGTAAATCATTACTTGCTATCATTAATCTTTTGTATTTAAAGCAATAATTTAAACTTTCTCTAGCTAATTTAACATATGGATTTGAATTAGATATCTTTTTATTAAAACTTTCTTCTTTAATCTTTAATAATTTATCTAGGTTACTTATATTTTCACTTTCTTGCTTAAATTTCATAACACCATATCCAACACCAAATGGACCTTCATATGATAATAATTCTCCCTGTATACTATTTCCTTCCATAGCACCAAGGAGTATATATAAAGACCTTAGCCCACATTCTCCAGCTTCTTCAATCATACATTTATCCATATTAAATATATTTACAACATTACCATTTTCCAAGTTTTCAATTAATTCTTTATCAAATTTAGCTCCTTGTGGTGAATACTCATAAGGACCCTCTTCTGTTAATCTATGTGATAAATCCCCACTAGCTATTATTACTGTATTTTTGTTTAAGTTTTTTGCAGTTTTTTGTATAGCCATTCCAAATTTATATAATTCTATATCGTTTAATATTGAGTATGTTATATGTACTAACTTGTAATCTGTATAATACTTATTTATAAAATACATTGGAACCATTGTGCCATGATCTAATTCATAATCTTTATTAAATCTTCTAAGTAAATTAGAGTCTATCCCTGCTGCAGATATATTTTCACTTTTACATAAATTTAGAAGTTCATCATTAAACTCTTTATCTATTTCTAATTCTATATTAGTTTCAAAATCTCTAAATTTTATTAAATTTCCTTTTATTTTTTCTTCATTAGATATAGCTATTGCATCTGAAAACATTGTTGCATGAGGTGTTATAACTACAATAGTTTCAGGTTTTAAAATGCTATCTCCTTACCTATACTTTCACATGCATTTATAGTATTTTGTATTTTTTTCTCTTCACCTTTTCCTATACTTGGAATTATTAATGGTGGATGTGGCATTAAATAGTATCCTAATATATTTTTCATTTCATTCCTCCTAACATTGTTTTATATACGCATAAAGCAACGGATATGATTAGTAAAATATTTATTATTCATACACGTTGCTTTATTAAATAATCTATAGTCAGATACTTCTTTACGTAGTTTATAAAAATCAACTTTTTGTAATAGCTTAAGTTTCCCAACGACATAACCTTAAGCTACAGTAAAGAAAAATGAAAGTTCTTGATAAATCTTTAGTTCATTTACAAACCAATTTATGTTAATCATAACCTACATTTTTCTATATTTTAAAACTTAAATTCACAAACTTAGTATTTAGACTTTAATTACTTTTTATTCTTACTATGACCAATATTTTTTATAAGAATAAAATCCTATTTTAAATTTTCAAATAGTAGCTTTTTATACTATATTTATCTATAAATAAAAAATTCGCTTCGCTCATTTCGCCAACGATATATCTTTGCTCACGCTACAGATACATCCGTTACTCAAAAATATTATTTTTTACATTTATAAAGTTATTGATATTACTCATATTCATAGGTTATCCACAATATTTTTCATAATATAATTCCCTTATACGTAAAAAATCCAAACAAAGATTTAATCTTTTATTTGGATTTTTTATTTATTACAATATTTAAGTTTGATTTATTTTCTAAATAACACTTTGCTTTATTTCTTGTATACCTACCCTATCTATAAAACTAGAAAGTCTTTCTTTTTCTAGTCCATTTTCTTTATAATAACTTAATAAATTATCAATTATTTTTATAACTTCAACTTCGCATAAACCTTCAGCTAATAAATCATACTTTCTTGGATTTAATCCACCTTTTCCACCTACTACTATAAATAACTTTCCATCTAAACTAGATAATACACCAATGTCTTTTGTGTATGCATTTATACAAGCATTTTTGCATCCCGCTACTGCAATCTTAACTTTTCCAGGAAGTTCTATACCATGAAACTTTCTAGTAAGCTTCATGCCTATACCTATTATCGGATATTTAGATCTTTTGCAAAAATTAGCTGAACAGACTTCAACATTAATTACTGAACATATATTTTTTATTGCAGGCTCCATATTTAATTCTTCCCATATAGTATCTATATCTTCTTCTTTTAAATTACCTATACATATCTTTTGGGCAGAAGTAACTTTTAATGAAGCATTGTATTTTTTTGCTACTTCACCTATTTTTATAAGATTTTCAGGAGTTATATAACCACCAGGTATTTGTGGTGTTATAGAGTATCTTTCTTTTCCATCTATATTCTTTTGTATCTTTGCATATTTCGCCATTTCATTTCCTCTCTTGTGTCTTTATATAAAGGTATATATCCCATATTACCAAATATTAATTAATTTATATATATTTTACATTATATTTATTTTCATAAAAATTTCACTACACTCATGCATCTAACGATATGACACTCGCTACTACTTTGAGCAACGTGTTGACGAAGCATCTCGGTCACATTCATTTATTAAAATATTATTTTTTGTTTCTAAAATTATTGTTATTACTTATATTTATAGGTTATCAACAAAAAATTTTATCTCATAATTTACTTATATGTAAAAAATACACCCTTATTTAAGGGTGTATATATATTAATTATTAAAATGTCTTTGTAATAATCCTAAGAATGCTTTACCATGTCTAGCTTCATCTTTACACATTTCATGAACTGTATCATGTATTGCATCAAGTCCTAATTCTTTAGCTTTCTTAGCTATTTTTAATTTTCCTTCAGTTGCTCCGTATTCAGCTTCAACTCTAGCCTTTAAGTTAGCTTTAGTATCAGCAACTACAACTTCACCTAATAATTCAGCAAATTTAGCAGCATGTTCTGCTTCTTCAAATGCTATTCTCTTGTAAGCTTCTGCAACTTCTGGGTATCCTTCTCTATCAGCTTGACGGCTCATAGCTAAGTACATCCCTACTTCTGTACATTCACCAACAAAGTTAGCTCTTAATCCTTCTAATATTTCTTCATCTACACCTTGAGCTGCACCTATTCTGTGCTCATCTGCCCAAACCATTTCCCCTTTCATTTCTTCAAACTTTTCAGCTCCAACTTTACATACTGGACATAGTTCTGGTGCAGTTTCTCCTTCATGTATATATCCACATACTGTACAAACAAATTTTTTCATATTATTACTCCTCCTATATTATATCTATAATTTATGTTAAAACATTTTTATCAACTTTAAGATAGTATATATATACCCGCTCTTTATTACCTTAAACAATAATTTTAATTTTTTTATAAATATCATAGTTTAGGAAATTAATAATAAAAAATTCGCTACGCTCATGTCGCCAACGATATTACACTCGCTACCGCTTCGGTCACATCCGTTGCTCAAAATGTCATTTTTTCATTTTGCCAACTATGTATCCTTATTCATGTTATGTATACATCAGTTACTTAAAACTATTGCTATGCTGTTACTTTTCTTAAGCTTATAAAATAAGTTAAAGCAAAAAATACAGATGATATAAGAACAATAGTAGCCCCTGTTGCACATCCAAAATGATACGATAAAAATAATCCTAAAATCCCTGATATAACTGCTATTGATATAGAATAAATATGGTATTGTCTTATATTATTTGATATATTTCTTGCAGATGCAGCTGGTAAAATCATCATCGAGCTTATAACTAATATTCCAACCCATTGGATAGAAATAGTTACTATAATTGCTACTAATATTGTAAATATATATTCGTAAAATTTAACATTTACTCCTCTACTTCTTGCAAATGTATGATTTATACTAACCAATAAAAATTTATTAAAACAAGTAAACCAAATTAATAAAACAGCTATAAATGATATTATAAGCATAAAAATATCATTATTACTTATACTTAATAAGTCACCTATTAGATATGCTGAATATTTATTAAATCCACCATTATAGGATAATATAACTATACCAAGTGCTACTGCTGAAGATGAAAATACACCTATTATTGTATCTACTGATGCAGTTTTAGCATTTTTTACATTTATAATAGCTATAGTTAGTAATATCGAAAATGCTAACATTGATACTAGTGTATTATTAATTCCAAACATTACTCCAACTGCTATTCCAGTTAAAGCAGAATGACCTAATGCATCTGAGAAAAATGACATTTTATTATTAACTACCATAGTTCCAAGAATTCCAAACATAGGAGTTACAAGTAAAACCCCTAATAATGCATTTTTCATAAAATCATACTGTGCCCATTCAAAAGGAAATAAGAAATCAATTATACTATACCAAAGTGACATTATCTCATTCCCCCTCTTCCTATTTTATCTATCTTTTTATTCAACTCTAATCCAAAAGTATATATAACACTTTTATTTGAAAATACTTCTTCTGGCTTTCCTACACATTCAATAGTTTTATTATTTAAAAATGCAATTCTATCTGCATAATCATATACTACATTTAAATCATGAGAAACCAATATTATAGATAAATCATAGTTTTCTCTTAAATTAGATACTATACTATAAAACAGTTTAAGTCCATTTTGATCTATACCTGATACTGGCTCATCTAGTAATAGTATATCTGGTATAGGTTCAAGCGCAAGGGCTAAAAGAACTCTTTGTAGTTCTCCTCCTGATAATACTCCTAATCTTTTATTTATAAGATTTTCTCCCTGAACTTTTCTTAGACTTCTTAATGCAATATCTTTTACTTTTTTGTCATGAGAAAAGTAAACTGGCCTGTTACTTTGCGTACATGCAAAAACATCAAGTACGCTTACTGGAGAACTATAATCAAAATCAAGTTTTTGAGGTACATATCCTATAATTGGTCTTCTTGACATCTTGTCATTTCCATCTACAAATGTCAAACTTCCAGAATACTCATTTTCTCCAAGTATTGCTTTTAGTAATGTACTTTTTCCTGCTCCATTGGCTCCTATTAATGCAGTTAATTCACCACAGTGTATATGAAGATTTACGTTTTTTAAAATTTCTTGATTTCCCTTAGTAACACACAAGTTTTCTATTTTAGTACAACATAAACCACTACTACATTTATTAAAATCTGATTTATTATTTTTAAATTCCATTATTTAAACGCCTCTTTTAAAGTTTCTAAATTTTTATTCATAATATCTATATATGAAGAATTCTTAGACTCTTCAGTAACTATCGGATCTAATGTATATACTTTAACATTAGTTTCTTTTGATATAGTTTCTGCTGCTTTTGTTGAGTATTGTGGCTCTACACATATAGCTTTAACATCTAATTTTTTAATTTTTTCTATAGTTTCTTGTAACTCTTTTGCGCTAGGCTCTGACCCTGCCTCTCTTTGTACCACCCCAACTATATTAAGTCCATATTCTTTAGCAAAATAAGGAAAAGCTTCATGGAATGTAACTATATTTTTATTTTTTATATTATCTAATTCACTATGTATTTTATTATCTAGATTTGATAACTGTTCTATATATTCTCTAGCATTTTGACTGTATTTATCTTTATTTATTGAGTTATACTCTATAAGCTTATTTTCTATGTTCTCAACTTGCTTTATAGCATTTTCTACACTTAACCAAACATGGGGATTATACTCTTCATCGTGGTCATGGCCGTGGTCGTGATTATGTGATTCATCCATATAATCTGACTTGATTAACTCTATTCCTTCACTTGCATCAATTATCTTTAAATCTGGTTTTTGTTCTAATACCTTATCTAAAAATGATTCCATACCAGCACCATTTATTATAAATACATCACAATCCTCCAATAACTTTATATTATCTGTAGTTAATGAGTAATCATGTAAACATCCTGTAGCCGAGTTTGTCATATTTATTAACTCTACATTATCTATATCTTTAACAACATTAGAAGCCAACAAGTACATAGGATAAAATGATGTAACCACTTTTATACTATCTTCTTTATCTTTGCTATTTCCCGATTTATTATTATCATTAGTATTTGAACTACACCCTGTGATAGATAAAATCACTAAAGTTAAAATAATTAATATTTTTTTAAATTTAATTTTCATACATAATCCTCCTTAATAGATACCCATTATAAATTATATTACTCGCATTTTGTCCAGATACCCTTACTATTTATTTTGTAATATACATTGTTTATTATAATTAATTTATTAATAATATTGTTGACTAAAATATTAGTTATCTATACTTTAATTAATTTTAACATTATTAAAATTTATATTAATTATAATTTATTTATTATATTTTAACCATTGATAATCATTTTCATATAAATAAAACTATCACCTCATTTTATTTTTGTCAATATTTTTGTGTCTAATTTGAAATTCACATAATAAAATATTAACATAATTCAATGTTTAATCTTACTAAATTTTACATATTGTAAATATATAAGATTGTTGATACCATTAAATTAATTATAATTTCTAGTTAAATCGAGGTGTAGAAATGTTTGTAAATACCCATACTTTAATAGCAAAGTCAATAGTTAATAATATAGATGAAAATAAACATTTTTTTCTTAATGAAAATCATTTCATTTATGGAAATATAAAACCAGATTTATCTTCTAAATATTTTTTTAAGAAACACTATTTAAAAGAATCTTATGATATGATCGAATCTAAAGTAAACTATTTATGTAACCTTAACTTAAATAGCTTGTCTAAATACTTTTCAGTTGGAGTATTAAGCCAAGAACTAGGTGTTATATGCCACTTTTTATGTGATTTTTTATGTGTACCACATAGCTATAGATGGGAATTTAAACATAGTATGAAAAAGCATCTATCTTATGAAACTGAATTAAATACTATAGCTAAGGAAACTAACTTAAATAAATTTATAAATGATGATATAAAATACGATTCATTTGGAGAGTTTTTCAATTCTTTATATATTGAATATCAACAAATTTTAGATCATAAAAATGACTTATTATTTTCTGTATATGCTTGCAACAGTGTTGTAAATTATATACTAGACTCTATATTAAAAAATACAGTTAAATCTTATAGTATATCAAACTTTATTTAGGTGTTGAATTTATTCAACACCATTTATTTTTATAACATCTATATATTCTTTTTATATATCATTACAGTATAAAGTTCTATCTAAGCCATAGAATACAAGATTCATCATATTTATTTGATATTTATAACTCTAATAATCTTAACCTTAAATCATTAATTGCTTTTTTAGTAGCTCTAAGTCTAATATCTTCTCTATTTCCCTTTAATATATATTTATTTACTGTAGTTTTCCCATTTATATAAATTCCTATATAAACAAGTCCTACAGGTTTATCAATCGTTCCACCATCTGGTCCAGCTATACCAGTAGTTGATATTGCTACATTAGTATCAAAATTTTTCGCAATACCCTCTGCCATCTCTCTAGCAGTTTCTTCACTAACAGCTCCATGTATTTTTAGTGTATTAGGATTTACACCTAACCTATTTATTTTTGATTCATTAGAATATGTAACACATCCTTCAATAAATACCGAAGATATACCTGGATAATTTATAAGTGTCGCACTTACAAGCCCCCCTGTACAAGACTCAGCTGTAGATATTGTTAGATTCTTTTCTATTAACATTTTCGACACAACAGTTTCTATTGAAATTATTTCCTCTTTCATACTTATCACCTCATAGTTATAATTTTAAACTTTTTGTATAAATTTAATGTAATAAAATCATATTTTTTATTTGTTTATAGATGTCTTAACTATAAATCCTCTCTTTTTAAATATTTATAAATATTATTAGTCTAGTTTATTTTTATGAGTTATAATATATATAGTTTTATACAAGTACTATAATAGTTTAAATTTTAGTACTTGGTAATATATATTTCAATATTTATATTATAGTTTATAATTTATAGGAGGGATTTTATTATAAAAAATTTTGCTTATATATGTTTGATTTTAGTTGCAATTGGAATTTTTTTTATTGGTAACGATGAACTTAATGAATATAATCAAAATTCAAATTATAGCGATGAGTATATGAAAATTAATACAGATCCTATATTTTCTTATACTCCTATTCCAGAAGAGGTAAAGGAAAAAATGCTAGGATTTTCTATGCCTGAGAATATACCTCTAAGTTTTGATGAACTTAGTTATTTAACTTTAAGTTATTATGGATTTGATGGAAATACTCATGTAGGCGAAATGATTGTCAATAAAAGAGTTGCAGCCGATGTTGTTGATATATTTAAAGAAATATATGAAAAAAAATATCCTATTGATAAAATAAAGTTAATAGATGAATACAATGCGGTTGATGAGCTGTCCATGAATGATAATAATAGCTCTTCTTTTTGTTATAGAACTATAAAAAACACAGATATTGTATCTAATCATGGAAAAGGCCTTGCAATTGACATAAATCCTATTCAAAACCCTCATGTTGTTGGAGATGATATTAGTCCTAAGAGTGGTTATAACTTTAAAGATAGAACTAATATTAAACAGGGAATGATAATAGAAGGTGACGATTTATATAATGCATTTATAAAAAGAGGCTGGACTTGGGGAGGCCACTGGAAAAATCCAGACTATCAACATTTTGAGAAAAAATTAGATTAAAAATTTAAAATATAGGTGATATTATGAATTTAATGACATTAGAAAATATAAGTAAGAGCTATTCAGAAAAAATCTTACTTAAAGATATCTCACTTGGTATTAATGAAGGTGAGAAAATAGGTATTATCGGAGTTAATGGTACAGGTAAATCTACTCTTTTAAAAATTATAGCTGGAGTTGAAGTTCCTGATGATGGTACTATCATAAAAGCTAATAGGGTTAGAGTTGAATATCTACCTCAAAATCCAGACTATAACGAAGATTTTACAGTTTTACAACAGGTATTTAAAGGTACTTCTAGTGAAATGAAACTTCTACTTGAATATGAAGAAACACTAACTGCTTTAGCTAATAATTATAACGATAATTTAAACAGCAAACTTATATCATTACAAGAAAAAATAGATGCTCTTAACCTTTGGGACTTAGAAAGCGAGGCTAAAGCTGTCTTAACTAAACTTGGCATAACTAACTTTAACCAAAAAGTAAAAGAACTTTCTGGTGGACAAAGAAAAAGAGTTTCTTTAGCATCTGCACTTATTACTCCATGTGAGTTATTAATATTAGATGAGCCTACAAACCATTTAGATAATGATACCATTGATTATTTAGAAGAATATCTAAATTCAAGACGTGGCTCTCTAATTATGATAACTCACGATAGATACTTCTTAGATAGAGTTTCTAATAGAATAATAGAACTTGATAAGGGTAGACTATTTAGCTATGATGGCAACTACTCTACATTCTTAGAAAAGAAAATGGAGAGATTAGCCCTTGAAGCTAGCATGGAGGAAAAAAGACAAAACTTAATAAGAAAAGAACTAGCTTGGGTAAAACGTGGTGCTAAAGCTCGTACTACAAAACAAAAAGCTAGACTTCAAAGATTTGATGAATTAGTAAATAAAGATACTTATACTCCAGATGAAAAAATGGATATATCTGTTGGATCTACAAGGCTTGGTAAAAAAATAATTGAAATACATCATATTTCTAAAAAATTTGATAATAAAGTTCTTATTGATGATTTAGATTATACTATAGCTCGTACTGATAGAATTGGTATTATAGGTAAAAATGGTATGGGTAAATCTACCCTTATTAAAATATTAAATGGTGAAATTTTACCAGATAGTGGTCATATAGAAATCGGTGAGACTGTTAAAATAGGCTGTTTTAGCCAAGATGATTCACATATGCATCCTGATATGAGAGCTATAGATTATGTGAAAGAAGCTAGTGATTATATAGAAACAGCTGATGGTACTAAAATATCAGCTTCTCAAATGTGTGAAAAATTCTTATTTAATTCTACTATGCAATATAGCTTTATAGGCAATTTATCCGGTGGTGAGAGACGTAGACTTCACCTACTTAGAACTTTAATGCTAGCACCTAATGTACTTTTACTTGACGAACCTACAAATGACCTAGATATAGCTACACTTAATATACTAGAAGATTATCTAGATGAGTTTAATGGAATAGTAATAACAGTATCTCATGATAGATATTTCTTAGATAGAATATGTAACAAAATCTTTGCTTATGAAGGTGTTGGTAAAATTCATATATTTACTGGAAATTATAGTGATTACAGTATATATAGAGAAATTCAAGGTATCGAATTTAAAGAAGATGTTAAAGAATCTTATGAAAAGACGCCTTTTAAAAAAGAAAAACCTAAACCAAGTAAAAGACTTAAATTTACTTATAATGAACAACGAGAATTTGAAACTATCGATAGTGATATAGAAAAACTTGAACAAAAAATAGAAAATCTTGAAAGTGATTCTATTAAATTCGCAACCGATTTTGTGAAACTTCAAGAAATACTTAATGAGAAAGCTAATGCTGAAGCTGAACTTGAGCATAAATACGAGAGATGGGAATATTTAAATAACTTGGCTGAAGAAATTGAAAATTCTAAAAAATAAGAGTTATCCATTTGGATAGCTCTTATTTTTTTAATATAAATTTATATCTTATCAATTATATCAAAACTATATATAATATGGTCAATTATATCTTCATATATAGGTTCTAGATACTTATCTACCATTACTCTTAAATCATATACCCCCCTTCTACCTTTAGATACAAATATATACTCACAAGTTCCATCTATCCCTTCCCCGCATATAAGCTTTCCATTACAATTTCCATTATTAAAATTCACAGATTCTATGCATCCCATATTATTTGCTACTCTTTCTAAGTCTACACAATAAGACATATTTTCAGGTATTTCTATTAAAAAAACTTGCATCTTTATATTAAAAATAACATCTCCATCAAAGCTATCTATAGCTACTGCATCAAAACAATTTTTATTTTTAGGATCTAATTTAACCCAATTCTTAGGAATATCTATAACAAACCCTAAGTCACTTATTTTATTTTCAAAATCCATATCTACATCTTTACTTAAATTCTTATTTTCTTCATATCTAAGTTCCCTTAATAAAAGTCCCGCTCTCTTAAATCCATTTTTATAAGCTTTCATAAGGTATTCTTTAGCTTTAACTATATTTTTCTCTGTTCCTAATCCTTCTTTAAATAACCTTCCTAGTTCATATTGAGCTTGAGAATTATCATTATTAGCACATCTTGTTAAATATATAATCGCATTTTCATAATCTTCATTATCTAGTAATTCTAGTCCTGTATCAAAATCATCAATATTATAACCTTGATCTTCTAAAGTTTTTCTAATTATCTCTTGTTGAAATTTAAGTTCTCTTTGTCTTTTCTGTTCACTAAACATTTCTCTAAATATCTCATTTATAGCCATATACTCACCCCATAGATGTTGACTTTACACTATTATTTTATTTTGAAATTTAATTTATGTTACGAAATACGTTCTATTAAATTCCCCTTAATATTTTAATTACTGCATTTAATCTAAATTTTAGAATACTTTAAATATATAGTTGACTTTTTTCTAAAGTTAATTTAATATATTAGAAAAGTGAATATATTAAATTCAGTGATAAAGAGAGTAAATTAAGTGGATTTTATAGAGAGCCAAGGATGGTGGAAGCTTGGTAATGAAGTTTAATCGAAGAGAGCTTTTGAGAATGTTACTTGAAACTAAGTATGGTAACAGGCTATCTAGCCTTAACAGATTTGAGTGAATAAAGCATATTTGCATGTTTTATTAATTAGAGTGGTAACGCGGATATTTCGTCTCTTGGTTTTTAACCAAGAGACTTTTTTGTTATAATTTTTACCAATGTTTAGTATATTTACTAATATTTAGTATAAAGGAGGAATATTTATGGAAAAAACTATTATATCAAAAAATGAAAATCAAAGTAAAAACTTATTTAAATTTTTAATACCATCATTATTTGGACTATTACTATTTGTAATACCACTTCCATATGGTAAATTATTTAAACTTGACGGCTTATCTCCTATTAATATAGGAATCGGATTTTTAGCTGAACTAATAAAAATAATTGCTGCTGACTATCTTATTAATATAGCTTTAGTTGTTATACTTGCATCTGCTATTTTATCGGTTGTTAGTAAATTTATAAATATAAAAAATGAATTTATAAATAATCTTTTAAATGTATCTCCGCTATGGCTGACATTTAGAATATTAGGTGCCCTATTTATATTTATGACAGTATTTAAAGTTGGTCCAGAAATTATACACTCAGAACTTACTGGTGAAGTTGTTCTTGGCTTATTGCCTAGCTTACTTGCAATATTTTTAGTATCTGGATTTTTATTACCGCTAGTTGTTGATTTCGGACTTATGGACTTACTTGGAACTTTAATATCTAAGTCTATGTATAAGTTGTTTAAAGTTCCTGGCCGTGCTGCTATAGATGCAATTTCATCTTGGCTTGGAGATGGAACTTTAGGAATAATGATTACTGATACTCAATATAAACAAGGTTTTTATACTGCTAAAGAAGCATGCATAATTTCTGTTTGTTTCTCTCTAGTTTCTCTACCGTTCTCAACAGTTATAGCAGATCAATTAGGATTTATGCCAATGTTTGTTCCATTTTATTTAACAGTATGTCTTGCATCATTAGCTTGTGCTTTAATTATGCCTCGTATATATCCGTTAAATAAATTTAATGATTCTACATATAACAATGTTAATCATTTAAAAGAAGAGCTAGTTCCATACGGAACTAACCTATTTAGCTTTGGTTTAAATAAAGCAATAAATAGAGCTTCTACTGCTCCATCATTTAAAGAAATTATGATAAACGGATTTAAAACTGTAATAGATATGTACTTAGCACTTTTACCACTTGTTATGGCTTGGGGTACCTTAGCTTTAATAGTGGCAGAATTTACTCCATTTTTCAAAATTATATCTATACCAGTAGTATTTATACTTAAATTATTAGGAATACCGGATGCAATAGCTGCTGCACCTGCTGTATTAGTAGGATTTACAGATATGTTCTTGCCATCAATAATGGTGTCTGGAAATGACATAAGTCAAGTAACACAATTTATAATAGGTACATTATCTATAACTCAATTAATATACTTAACTGAAACTGGAGCAGTTATATTAAAATCAGATATTCCACTTAAATTAAAAGACTTATTTGTGTTATTTATAGTACGTACATTAATATCACTACCTGTAATAACAATTATTGCAAAATTAATATTTAGCCTATAATTAAAAAAGTTATTTCTATATACATAGAAATAACTTTTTTCTGTCTTTACAGAAGTATTGACTTGATAAATATTATTCTGTAAAATTTTAAGTAAAATATGTATTGGGAGTGTTTATATATGAATAATTTATTAAACGAGTTAAACTCTTTAAAAAGTAATTTGGATAATTTACCTATAATGAATTTGTCTGATTTAGATTTAAATAATACAGATTTATTTATCGTAGATATTAATAATGGTTTTGCAAAAGGAGGAGCGCTTTATTCTCCTAGAATAGAAAGTCTTATAAATCCTATAGTTAACTTTACAAAATCAGTATCAAAAGATATAAGAAGTATAATAGCTTTTACTGATTATCATACAAACGAATCTGTAGAACTTTTAAACTACCCTACTCATTGTATTAAAGATACTATTGAGTGTGAAATAGTTGATGAGCTTAAATCTATAGATAATATAAAAATAGTTAAGAAAAATTCAACTAACGGTTTTTTCGCATTAGATAGTTTAAATTTTGATGATACAGATAATATAATTATTGTCGGAGATTGTACTGATATATGCATATATCAATTAGCTATAACTTTAAAGTCTTATTTTAATCAAAATAATATAAATAAAGATATTATAGTTCCAATAAATTTAGTTGATACATACAATATAGATAACGTTCATCCTGCTGAATTATTAAATATAGTATTTTTAAATAGCATGATACAAAATGGAATAAAAGTTGTTAAAGAAATAAAATAATAAAAATTCGCTTTGCTCAAAACAATTATTAAATCACAAATTATACAAAACAGATATATTTTATAATAACTTAATATATAAAAAATACCATCTCATATTACTATCTGAGATGGTATTTTTTATTAATAATCATATCCTGTATAATTTTCACATAATACTACTTTTATTTTTTTATTAAACATATTTTTATACGCTAATAAAAACTCATTAAGTTCTGCATCCATAAGATTTATTTTCTTACTACTAAGAAGCATAATTTTTTCTTGCTCTATAACTATTTCAATATCATTTACATCATTTTTTATATAAGTAGTTATACAACTTTTAGGAGTTATTTTACTTCCATACTTTTCATAAAATCCTGCACTTTTTTTAATAGATTCTAAGTTTTCACTACTTATATTGTTTAAATCTATATTATTCATCCCTGCAATTGAAGGATCTATTCCAAAATTTTTAAGTTGCTTTTCTACTTCCTCCGAATCCATACCATATCTTTCCATGAATTTTTTTTGTATATTCATAAATTTCTCTTGAGATATATTATTATCTTTCATATAATCAAAAATCTTTCTCGAAAATTCAGCCATAGTCATACTTCCGTCCATGACAGAGAAGTATAAATTGTATATATATTGTTCAAACTTATCAACATCTGAATCTTTTACTTTATTCTTTAAATCATTAAAATCAATTATTCTATCGTCAGACATGTTTTATTCCTCCTAGCTAAAATTCTACTTGTTTAAAATTATATCATACTTATGTTGATTAAATTTATATATTTTTATAATAATATTATTATTTACTTTATTATTTTTTATATTTTTTATTTTAGTTATATCTTTATATTAAAATTTTATATTTTAATAACTAAATTTAACTAAATATATAGATTATTAACTATATATGTAATATAATTTATACATATAATTTTGGAGGTTTATAGATATGGAAATTAAAAGATTTGAAACTAATGAGAGAATGAGTAAGGTTGTTCTTCACAACAATACATTATATTTATGTGGACAAACTCATGATGAAGGGGATGTTAAAGAACAAACAGCTGCTATCTTATCTAAAATAGAAAATTTATTAAATCAATATGGTTCTGATAAAAAACATATATTATCAGCTACTATATACTTAAAAGATATCGATGCAGATTTTAAAGATATGAATTCAGTTTGGGATGCTTGGGTTGAAAAAGGATTTGCACCTGCTAGAGCATGTGTTGAAGCTAAAATGGCTAGAGAAGCTTTATTAGTTGAAATAAGCATTGTTGCCGCAGTTAAATAACTACTACTAAAATAGTAAGATATCTTTATCTTACTATTTTAGTATATTTTATTGTTTGATTTATTTCTTTTTTTATAATTTTATGATAAAATAATTAATATATCTTGATTTGATTAAATATAAATTTTAATATAAAACTTGTATATAATAAATACAAAGATTCTTTTATTTTTAATCAAAATAGCAATAATGAATAAGTAATTATCAGGATTAGGAGGAACAATATGGGATTCACAAACAAATTTGCAGAATCTTTCGCTAGATCAAAAACAATGACTGGTCCAGAGAGAAAAGCTAATGAAATAATGGGTAAATTACTTTTAAAGAAAGCTATAGTTCCTATTATTTTAATGTTTATTGTATTAATAGCTGGAATAATAACTAAAACATCAGGTTGGATTACATTATTAGTAAATATATTAATAGCTATTGGAACTTATTTCTACATAAAAAATAGTAGCAAGAAATACCAAAACTTTAAACCTTATGTAGGTAACTTAATTAATCTTGAGAAAAAAGGCAAAAATGAGTATGTTGCTATAATAAAACAAGGAAAACTTCCTGTTAAATTACAAATAGCTTATGGTGGAGAAGATTTCGAAAACCTTAAGAAAAATCAAATGGTTCAAGTTAGTTACAATCCAGATGCTAAAATAGCTATATTAGTTAACAAACAATAAACTTCTACTTAAAGTAGAAGTTTTTTTATTTATTAAGAACATATTTCTTATAAATTTTAAGAGCCTTAGCAAGCTGATCTGGGCAAGATGTTCCTCTATTTTTACAAGGTATATCCTCAAGATCTTCAATAATTTCATCTATTGATTTTCCTTCTATCAAATGTTTTATACCAATTAAATTACCACTACATCCACCTTCAAATATAACATCTTTTAATATATCATCTTCTATATCCATTAAAATGGACTTTGAACATACGCCCTTTGTATAATATCTGTACATATTCCCTACCTCCCATATTATTATTTTAATTTAAAATGTGTTACGACTAATTACTTTCGTATATAATAATATATATTATATAAAATATTTAATATTTCACATTTGATAAATTTTAATATTTTATACTATAAAATTTATTATTTAATAACTATGAAAGGATATATTATAATGATAAATACTAAGTTCATGGATAACTATTTTAAGTTTTTATTTCTATCTTTCTGGCCAATAATTTGGTATGAATTAATTTTTGTTTCTGATCCATTTATAAAATCTATTTTAGTAGCATTATATTGTATTGCAACTTTAATTTACATACCACTTATAATATTTTTTAATGATAATAATATAAAATCTATAACTTTATATTATAGAATAAGCACTCTAACTGCATTTATTTTTACATTATTTAGCTTATTACTATTTCCTACTAGTCTATTCTTTCTAACATTAAAAGTAATTTTTGTATTTATATATTTATATTTATCATATACTAAGCTATTTAAATATAAAATAGAAGAAGGTCTTGTAGGAATACTAGCATCCTTATTACTTTTAGTTATAATGTTTAGATATTAATACATAATTTTTAGTTTCTTGGAAATATTAGACATATATTCTTTTTTCTGATATTATTTATATTAAAAGATACTATTAATAAACTAAAGGAGTTACTATTATGGAAAAAAAGATTTTAGCTACAGTTGGAGAAAAAGAAATAACTAATTTAGACGTTGAAAATGCTTTAAAAAGCTTAGATCCATATCAAGCTATGCATTTCCAAACTGAAGAAGGTAAAAAACAACTATTAGAAGATTTAGTTAACCAAGAGTTATTCTATATGCAAGCTAAAGAAGATCAACTACATAATGATGAAGATTTCAAAGCTGAAATGAAAAAAATTGAAGAAAATATGTTAAAGCAATATGCTATAAACAAAGTTTTATCTAATGTTACACTAACTGAAGAAGAAAAGAAAGCTTTCTTTGAAGCTAATAAGTCTAAATTTAATAAACCTGAATCAGCATCTGCTAAACATATATTAGTAGATTCTGAAGAATTAGCTAATGATATATTAAATAAAATAAATAACAATGAAATGACTTTTGAAGCTGCTGCATCAGCTCACTCTACTTGCCCATCTAAAGATGCTGGAGGAGATTTAGGTACTTTCACTAGAGGTCAAATGGTTCCAGAATTTGAAGAAGCTGTATTCAACATGAAAAACGGTGAAGTATCTGGACCTGTTAAAACTCAATTTGGATATCACTTAATAAAATTAGAAAATCTACAAGCTGGTGGAGAATCTGAGTACGAAGAAGTTAGAAACGAAATAGAAAGAAGTTTAATGTATCAAAAGCAAAGTGAAGCTTATAATAAAGAATTAAATAACTTAAAATCTAAATACAACGATACTGTTAAGTATCATGCTTAATAATAAAAGCCTAGTTATATAACTAGGCTTTTATTTTATCGTAACAATATTCTATAATATCTCTTCTTTTAATTATACCTATAAATGTATCTTTATCATCTACAACTGGAACAAAGTTTTGATTCATAGATTTTGATATTAAATCTTCTATATTAGCATCTATAGACACAGGTCTATTATCTTTTCTTCTCTTAACATCTGTTATTGGGATATCTTCTATAGCTCTTAAATCTAGAGAAAGTTCATTTTTTATAGTCCATAACAGGTCTCCTTCAGTGATTGTCCCAACGTACTTCCCATCTTTGTTTATAATTGGAATAGATGAATATCTATGATACTCCATCTTCTCTAAAGCTTGTCTCATTGTATAGTCTTCGTATATGTATGCCACTTCACTTTTTGGTGTTAAAAAAAATAATATATTCACTATTTATACCTCCATATACTCATATATAATATATGCTAATTAAATTTTTAATACATATGGTATATTCAAATGTCTTTTCTAAGTTAATTTTAACACATTTAATGCTATTTTTAAATTTAAATATATTTATATGAAAATTTATTCAAATTAAAAAAGCCGCTTATAGGCGGCTGTGTTTCACATATTACTAGAATTACTAATATATATGAACTTTAGATTATAATCTAACTACGTTAGCAGCTTGAGGACCTTTAGCTCCTTCAACTACGTCGAATTGAACTGATTGTCCTTCTTCTAAAGACTTGTATCCTTCACCAGTTATAGCTGAGAAATGTACGAAAACATCTCCTTCACCTTCTACAGATATAAATCCAAATCCTTTTTCGTTGTTAAACCATTTAACTACACCAGTTTTCATTGATAAATCCTCCTAAAAAAAACACAATTATTTAGCTACAATTATTGTAACCTTATTACTACTTTATCATACATACATATCTTTGTCAAATATTAATTAATTTATAACATTTATTGAAATTTAGTAATGAACTCTTATTAAGTGGAATCTTATAGTTTTATTACTCCAACCTAAATCCCATGGTACTAATAGCCTATCAGTATTATGGCAAGTTACTAAAGGATATCCTTTAGAATCCATTCCTGTTACTGTAGATACATGCGTTATTCTTCCACCTTTTTCATATGCTACAAAGTCTCCTGGTCTTAAATTATAAGATTCCTTATACGTTTCTTCATATGAACCTTTACATATTAAACTACCTCTACCACTATTTAATATATAATTTTTAAACCCTTGCGCATTTACCCAAGCCTTTGTTCCATCACGATTATTATAATTCCATATAGAATTTTTCTTAAATCTTCCACTCTCATACATTATTTGTGATGCAAAGTTTGCACAATCGCCTCCGTCTGGATTAAAATTTTTATACTCTCTATTAAACTTAAACTCATATTCTTCTTCGGTTGAAACTCCACAATATCTATGAGCATAATCTATAGCCTTTTGTTGTTCTTGTGTTAATTGAATGTCAGGTTTTTGTTGAGCTAGTATATAACTTCTTATATCATCAGATTTAATATTCTCTAAATTTAAAGAATCTGCAAATGGGTCAGTATACCATTCTTTAGTTATAATATATTGATTATCTTTTATTTTTACATTTAGATAATGCTCTGTACCTATTCTAAATATATTTTTTACATCTTTTTCATTTTCATAAGAATAATTATAATCTGTAGCAACATTACATATTATTCCATATAAATCAGTTTCTTTTTCCTTTACTTTTCTTATTTTTACTTTAGTCTTTATATCGTTAAAAGTTACCCCTTGCTTACTAGACCAATTTTTTAAATACTTCATTTTTTCTACTTCATGTTCATAGGCCCAAAGCCCTGTCTTTTTATCAGTATCATAAAGTTCCTTTAATATCTCTTCATTTTGTTCTAATATAGCTTTGTTTCTATAATCAAATAGATTTTGTAAAAGAAGTTGATATTGTTGTTTTATTTGATCATCTTCATCTATCTTTATAGCTTCTATTTCACTTACCTTTGAATTTAATTTATATATTATTGACCCCAAACCTAAAGGTAAAATTAAACATAAAGACATAAATATAATTTTAATGTACTTATTTTTAAATTTAAGCCTACTCAAAGTCACACCTCCTAATAAATAGTACATCTACTTCATATTATAATTTCTTTTATATTTTCTATTATTATGTCCAAATAAATTTATAAAATAAATAACTATTTTTCATTTAGTTTATATTTTTTTTAGATATATTGTATAATTATATAGTTATATAAATTACATATAATTTCTTTAAAATTTACGGAGGTGCTATATAATTTGAAAAAAATAGCTGCAATAAATGATTTATCAGGAATTGGTAGATGCTCATTATCAGTTGCTTTGCCTATAATATCAGCATTAAAGGTTCAATGCTGCCCTTTTCCAACATCTATACTTTCTAGTCAAACAGGATATCCTAAATTTACCTTTTTAGACTTAACTAATGAAATGACTAATTATTATAAAGTATGGAAAGATTTAAATGTAAATTTTGATTGTATATATAGTGGCTTTTTAGGATCTATAGCTCAAATAGATATTGTTTCTAAATTTATAGAAGAGAATCCTAACGCTTTTATTGTTGTAGATCCTATAATGGGAGATGATGGAGTATTATACCCTATATTTAATGAAGAATCTTGTCTTAAAATTAAAGAGCTAGTTAAATTATCTAACTTAACTACTCCTAACTTAACAGAAGCATGCTTTTTGACTGGGAGAGATATAACAAAACGTGATCTTACACGTAATGAAATTGTAGAGATAGCTAAAGACATTTCTAAATTAGGTCCTGACAAGGTTATAATAACAGGAATACTAGAAGGAGATAATATTTCAAATATGGCATATGATAAAACTACTGATGAAATATTTTTTACCTCTATAAAATATAATAACTGCTCTTATAGCGGAACAGGTGATATATTTACATCTATACTTTGTGCTATGATATGTAGAGAATTTGATTTAGTATATTGCGTTAACACTGCAACTAATTTTATATACAAAGTAGTTGAATATAGTGCTAAGTTTAATAGTGATAGAAACGACGGAATAAGATTTGAAGAGTTTTTAAGCGATTTAACAAAAATTTAGGAGGTCATAAAGATCTCCTTTTTCAATATACTATTTCCTTCTAAGTCTTATTTATAGTAGTCGAACTTAAAAAAGTTCGTAAATAGATTCTTCAAGGCTCTTGTTAT